>Ga0181599_1000918_pt1 | contig 30284 bp, 39 predicted proteins | sample 041ome_3_FD_148658 | JGI IMG/M metagenome (GOLD analysis project Ga0181599, IMG submission 148658) | Coastal salt marsh microbial communities from the Groves Creek Marsh, Skidaway Island, Georgia - 041405US metaG (spades assembly) | ecosystem: Environmental > Aquatic > Marine > Intertidal zone >...
TCTCTTGTCCTTGAAAACACTGTAGCTGATGCCCTTGAGCTTATTGTACCAAGGGACACCTCCCTTATAGACTACGGCTGGCCTTGTGCCCCAGAGCTCTCTGAGTATCTTGTTTTGAAAAACAGTTACCTCATGTGGGGTATCTCTGACATGCAGTGCTACCCCTTGGAGCCTGACCTTGTTGACTTCCCAAGGCCAGTGGACTCGTTCTTCCAGTGTCTCCAGATACTTACCTGCCAGCTCCTGAGCATCTGGAGAATTCATCGGGTCAGGGCACTCACTCATAAGGTAGTCTTGGCGGAAAGGTGAGCAGATGACAGGCATGCCATACCAGAGAAACTGCTCTTCCCAGCTCTGATTCCAAATTTGGTGGGAATTTGGTTTAAGAGTCATCTACCCAATATTGCTTTGAGGGACTCATTCATCATCTCAGGCGTTTCCTCTTCCACCTCTGGTGCTGCAGATGCTACCAATGCTGGCAGCTCCTCCAACCTTGCAGCAATTTGCGCTACCTTGCTGTACTTGCCTTGCTTGCGCACAGCAATTGCTACTGGTTTGTTGCCTATCTGTTTCATCATGTTATTCATGGAAACCACTTTAGGCCTGCCAGCGTCATCCACATGCCCTGTTGCTTGGGCAATGCTTCCAATAACTTCTGACGTAATCCGTAGGGCACTGGCGGACTTTTCTGGATCTCCCCAATGCTCAAAGATGAGGTCTTGCCGTATCTCCCCAGCCACCCCTTTCCACTGAAGCCTAATCTGACGGTAGACTTGGTTGTCATCCCTCAATGGGATCACCTCAATAGCTACGATAGCTGCTAGGTGATTGCCCTCCTGCATGATGCGTGGTTGGAGGGTTGTTACCTCTGGGTCAAATAGGACGATGTCGTTCTTCATGGGTTGTACTCTTCAATGAGTTGTAAGAGGTTGCCAAACGTGGAGTTCACCAGGGTTGGCTCTGGCAAATTGAAACGATTCTTTGCCAATACGTGTATATCTGGGCTGATGTGCAATAATCTACATTTACTGGATTCCACACTTTCCCCAGTGTCAGAGCTCTCTAGTTCCAGATGTCCAATAATTTCTGCCCACTCGCTGAGAAGTGGTGCAATCTTTTTTGGCAATCTGATGACTTGCGCTGTATAAGGCCTTTGGTTAGGTTTAGTGACTTCTTTGTCATCAACATGACAAATAACAACTACGTGCTTCCCTATAGCCGTGAGTTGGGAGAGCTTTTGGGTCATAATGCGCCAATGACTAGCCATTACGTCATAGGCATGACCGTACCCCCTGCCAGCGTTTACTAAAGAGTCTTTCTCTATATTGAGAGAGAAGACCTCTACTAAATGCTGACGGAGGAGTTCTGCAGCTGCATCAGCAGTGTCTACAATGATGGTTTCATGATCACTGGTTAACGCCACATCGAGCAACGCCAGAAATTGTGTCCACTTTAAAGCACTCGCATCAATTCTCTTCAGCTGTGGATTCAAACGCTTGTAGCGCTTGGCTCCACCCTCTAGGTCGATTATCACCGGAGTTGGTGCTCCACTGATAGAAAATGTTGTCTTGCCTAAGCCTGGAGCTCCCAGCAAAAGCATCGACACCCCATTTTCATCAGTCTCCTGAGCATAAAGCTCAGTGATTAATGTTTCTTTACCCATTTATGTGTCCGGTAAGGTTTGGGCTCTGTATCAAAAGCCCAGAATTTGCACTCAAAGCGCAATGGTTCGCCTTGGAGCCAGATTCGCAAACGGTCATTCCGGTTACGAACACGGGCATCAGCAAACACACGTACCTCGTGCATTTTTTCCTGCCATGAAGCAGGCACTGGGAAGCTCTCGCCAGGGAGGCAAGATGCTACAAAATCATTGAAGTTTTCTACAAGGGTAGGGTCGTCATCCATGACGCTAATTACTCCATGTATTGGGGAAGAGTTATCGTTCTACAACCCCAAACAACATTTTACAACAACTTTTTTTTGGAGTGTAAATTGATAGTATGGGCAAGGCAGACAATCATATGAGGCTAGTCAAGTACATATGTGAGATGGCTAGTTGGAATCAGACAGAGTTGGCAAAACGCTTGGGGACTAGTCAGCAGGCACTAAACAACAGGGCTAGAAGAGGAACGCTGCAGCTGAATAAGCTGAAAGAATTGATGGTTGCGGAGGGTATAGAAATACCAAAGTTCATGTTAGCTAGTGGAGAATTTGGCGACAGTTCTCCAGTAGCTAGTAATGCGGTTTCTGATGAAAAAGCGAAAGCTTTACAAAATGAAGTAGCAGAACTCAAGGAGCGATTACGTGCTTCAGAGGCTCAGGTAACTAAACTGATGGAGATGCTACAACTATCATTACAACGCTAATCACCCTTTTTACAAAAAATAATGTTGTAATTTGTTTTATAAAGGGTAATTTAGGTGCTTCAAATAGCAAACACGGGCGCTATTGGGGTCGCATGGGGTGACCCCCAGAATTGCGTCCAAATGCCGGAGCACCTAAAATGGCGAGACCCACCAAGCAATGGGCCCTAGACAAACGTGGTAACTGGAAGGGCTACTACCACACCCCTGGCAAGCGTGCCACAGAGCGCTTGCTCATCAAAGACGTTGACTTACGAGCTCAGGCTCGTACCAAGGCTCAACAACAATCCCTCCTAGCTGAGCTCTACGCTCAGAAAGCCTCAGCTGAATCCTCAGCAACTGCCCAAGTATCTTCTTTTGAAAGCTCCAAGCGTGCTTTCCTAGAGTTTATCGCTAACGAGCGCAGCGCTAATACTCTCAAGGAGTACTCCCACACACTGGCAAAACTGGAGAGCTTTGAGCAGGTTGACTTCCTCAAGCAACAGTGGGCAGCTGCAGGGCAGAGCCCTAATACCATCAACAAAAAAATCCGCACCATTCGCTCCTTTGAGAACTGGCGAGTAGAGCAGGAGAACAACGAGCGTGCAGCGAAAGCACTGCCGCTCGTGCATGCTCGTAAGTTCCGCAACCTCAAGACTGACCCTGCCAACATTAGCAGCTACTCCAAGGAGCAGGCTGACAACATTCTACAACTCATTGAGGCACGTATTGCCAACCCTCTGCCCAATGTCAACCCTGACTTCCATAGGCGCTGGGAGCTGCTCCGTAGAGCTTGGTGGCTATCTCGCTATGCTGGCCTACGTGGCGCTGAGTTGCTGAGCTTACGCTGGAAGGATATCAAGCTGGCTCCACTGCAGGAGGATAGCTTCCTAGATATCAACAGCCACGAGGATGCACGTGGCAAGTGGTTCCAAGTCAAGCAACATCACGCTGCTGTGGTGCCTATCGTTCATGACTGTCTGATAGAGGAGCTGCAGAGCTGGGAGCATGACCATGAGTTTGTGCTGGGCAATTACTGGAAAAGCTCCATAGAGCTCTCCAGAGCCTTTTCTCGGCTGCAAGCACAGGTAGGCATCAGTGATGAGATTAAGCCAGTGCATGGCTTCAGAGCTTTATTTGCGACAGAGCTCCACAACCTTGGTGCAAGCATCTACAACGTCAAGGAGCTGCTACGACACAGCTCCATTGAGACTACTGAGCGCTACATTGATAAGCGCAACAACAAGATTAGTGCTCTCCGCTCCCTGACGAAAGCAGCCTAAGCAATAGCAGCTCACTTTGGTGAGTTGCTCATGATGCGCACGTACATATTCGTACACATTTGGTGCACACCGTGCGCATCACTAGGCAACTTAACTAGGAGTAGTCAAATGACTAACAAAAAGCTAACCATCACGGTTGTGCTAGACCTTGATGAAAATGCAGATATTGAGGAGCTGAAGCTGGACTTCAATACTGAGAATGTGGACTACAGCTTCAAGCATGATTACATCGTAGGCAGCTATATCCCACTACTGGAGCCAGCGCCCGAATACACCATAACTAAGAACTATGAAGCCAAACTTTATAGCGCTACTGGAGAAGAGGAGGCATGGTGAGCACATTACAAGGCAATTGGGTCTGCAAGGCCTTAGCAGACGTACACAACACGCAACCCTTCCGCAAGGTACAAGGCCCTAGCGGCATACTGGAAGAGGGGCTCTGGCTCAAGGACAAGTTTGTAGAGCAGAAAGACAAGTATCTCTGCAGGCTGGATACTCCACCAGAGGGCTATCAAGGTGAGCTCATTACTGCTTACCTTTCACCACGTTTCAAAGTCTATGTAGAGGAGACACAGTGAAAAACACAGTTTACGGCTATGGAGGCCAGAGGATTGTAGAGGTAGCCACCCCTAAGCACAGGATTATGGCTAAGGGAGCCTACCCACTACGAGCCTATGAGCAGGAGCTCAGAGAGAGCTTTTGGAGAACGTACTTAAAAGCTAGGGAGAATAAGTTATGAGCCTATGCCCTAGCTGTAATCGCTTGACTGCGGAAATCATTGGCGCAAACGGAGATGTGATTCATCTCCGGTGTGCGCACTGCCAAACTAACTATACGGAAGTGAGGTTACGTGAGCGTAAAAGTCAAAAACTCAAAGGATGAGCTGCTGAAGGACTTGACCCAAGCGTGCAACAGAATCCTCAACCGGAAGTTCCCTAGCACCAAGCTGGGGATGATCTCAGGTAGGACGCAATATGGGCCAGAGGTCGCTCACTTTCTTGCCAAGGGAGGCAAGGTAACCAAACTGGCTGACGGTCATGCTCAGTATGCTATTAAGTTTTATGAATTTGATGGCTGGCGAGGAGGCCTCAACCCAATAGATGACGCCATAGCAATAGGAGACTCAGAAGATGGCAAGACCACTTGACCTAACAATCATTGGAGAGGAGTTTGGCTGGCTCAAGGTTATCGGGCCAGCCGCAAAGCCTATGCGACTCAAGGCAGAGGGCAAGAGCTACTGGTGCTGCCTCTGCCGTTGTGGCCTATTTACTGTAGTCGAGAGAAGCAATTTATTATCTGGCAACTCAAACACTTGTGGTTGCTCTAAATATAGGAGCCTAAATGGTACTGAAGCAGGATGTGTACATGAAGAACTTGTTCAGCCTATATAGACAGGAACTGGGCAAGATTAAACTGAAGGACTTGGAGGTGTTGGATGCTGAAGATGAGCACACTGAGTTTCAGCTGGCCTTGGAAAGGGCTAAGCATCAGTGGGCAGTGTTTGAAGACAACACTGCTACGCTGAAGGAGCTGGATGCCATCAGCTTCCACTTGCGGAACATGAAGGCAGAAAGCTTATGCGAGGAAGAAGAGCATGAGCGGCTAGCTGGAGTGCATTAGCAGAAGAGCCTCATTGCGTAAGCAGTGGGGCTTTTTTTTTGTGCATTATTTGTTTGTTTTTATATGTTCCCCACTTTTCCCACCTAAATCCCACCTAAATCCCACCCGTAAATTTCTGCCTCTGAGAATTGGACGCAGCTATGCCTATGCCGCAAGGGTTTTACGGCTACCGTAATACGGCTGAATTTTCTGGGAAATTGTTTTACGGTGGGATTGCCTGGAGGGCAGGTATTTACTGAGGAAGCAAGGGATTTGGAATCCGCTGCTCTACCAACTGAGCTACTGGCCTAATGCACAGAAACCATTCACTTTTTTGGAATGGTTAACTTAATAGTTCTACGGTAAAACATTAACTTATTACGGCAGGTTTTACGGTTAACTTATTTAGTCCAACAAACTTTGAACTGCAGCCCTTGTACCCCCCATGCGCTCTGCTCTGCCCAGGTTATAGTAGTTTCTCATCTGCTGGGCTAACTCGACATCATTTAGCAGGCCCATTGTATTGTCAAGTCCACTACCGTAAAACTGTGGCCCAAAAGCTTCGGCAACTCGCTTCGCTTCCCTGGTCTGCATTACGTTGCTGAGGTCACGCATACGCCCAAGGAAGTTAGTACCTTGAATGGCTTCATCCAATGGGCTTGGGTCAACTAAATTGTCTGCAGCCATTGACTGCATCTGCTGGGTGTTGCGTGTAGCATCTCCAATGGTCGAGATGTAGCTCTTGCTTCTACGAGCTTCCACTAGCACTGATTCCCAGTAGCGTGCGAATTGCTCAGGGCTATCAAACAAAATTTCTATGCGCTCCTTAAGGCTCTTCTTGTCAATGTAGCGTGCAATGTTCCCCTTAGTGGCTGAGTCACTTATCTTGGGGTCGAGGTAGGCATTAAACTCCCTGACAAAGCCAGCACGGTATGCGTCTTTCTCCACATCATTTAATTTATTGAAGTCATCACGCATAATCTCTGGGCGTGCCCGATAGAAATCCTTCTTTGCTTGTGAAGCTACTTCTTCCAGCCTGCGAGAGTCAAAGCCTTGGCCCCTGAGCTCACCATATCTAGGTACAGCTGTATCTGCCTGCTCCATCAGCCTACGTCTATAGGTTCCTAAGCTTTCTGCCTCATCCATATCCCCAGCTCGTAGGGCCTTGCGCTCCTCGCCAGATAAGCCTCTACGTGCGGTCTCCACCATGCGCAAGTTCATGTTCCCAGCGAAATCACCAGGGTCAGGATTACCTCTACGGCTTGTCTCCCTATTGCGTGCAGCTTGGTAGTACTCAGCCATCCTTGGGTCAGCATCCAGTAGCTGCCTAAGCTCAGGGTTCAGCCCCTCTGGCAAACCCATGTCCATGACTTTCTGGTACTCAGGGTTCAGCTGCTCCTTGCGCAAAGCTGCCTGCTCACGTGCAAAGACTTGGGGGTCTTTGCCAGCTGTGAGCTGCTCTTCCAGCTTGGCTTGCATCCTTGGCCCCTGTTGGAGCTGTCTGCCTTCCAAAGCTCGTTGGGCTATGTCTGCTTGCTCTCCAGGTGTCGAGTAAAGTGTCTTGGCAAAGCGCTGGGTGTTGACTCCCCCGATATCTACTGGGAGCACTTCCTCAGCTCCTGCGGCAGCTGCTTGCCTTTGTGCCTCAGCTCTTGCCATGTCCACGGTAATGCGGTCTTCACTCAGAGCATCCCCAAACTTGCTCAACCCCTGGAAGTAGGGGTCATATTCTCCTTTGTTGACTAACCCTGAGCCAGCAGGAGGCTGAGGGGGCATGCCAGCCCCTCCAGCTCCTGCCCCTGGCATCAGCTTACGCATGGCAGCATCTCCACCACGGGCCACCCCCTCGACTACTGGCCCTAGCACAGGCCCTGCAGCCATTGTGATTAGGGTATCTCTGGCAGTGTTCTGCCCTACATCCTCATCACCTTGGTTGGCGTAGTATGTGCCTGCAGTTACTGGCGTAACGATACCAGCCTCACCAGCTCTACGAGCGGCATTGCCAACAAACTGCCCTTTTACTGGGTTGAGTGCTGGCAAAAACTTATTGACTAATTGCCCTTCCAGCTGCCCAGTTTTTAAGGCTCCAGTAGCCTGAGCTAGTGTGCTTTGTCCAGGCAGCACTTGCTGCATGTTCTCACGCTCTGCCCGAATGTCTCCACGTATGTTCTCAAAGTCTCGACTTCTCAGCTGCCCATCCTCAATACTCAGGCCACTACTGAGAAACCTTGCAGCCATGCCTGCCATGCCTGGAGCGCCTGAGCCCATCATTCTCACTAGTGCTTCCAGTGGCTCTGCAAAGCCTAGTGTGCGTCCATCCAGCTGCTCACGTAGCGTACCAATGGCTCTGTCTACCATAGACTTATCTGGGCGAGTCATCTGGGACTCTATACGCCTACGGACTGCCTCTTCAAAGCTAGCTCTCGTATGATTATTGAGCTCAAGCTCAGCATCGATGACCTCATTACTGAAGCCTTCCGCTGCCAGCTGGCTAACGTATCGTAGAAGCTCTTCTAAGTTATCCATCATTGCCCGTAGTTAAGTTGCGACTGCTTTCTTTCTCGCTCTTCCCTTGCTCTCTGCAGTGCTGGGGAGCCTGTTTTGATTCCACCCGTAGCTCCTGCTCTGCCAGCTTGTCCTTGTGGGGTTACTAGTGGGTCAAGGTTCAGCGTGCCAATTGATGAGGCTGCATATGTACCTTGGAATAATTGCTCAGGGTTGTGGTTCAGCTTGCGTGCGTTGAGGATGAACTCCTGTTGCATCCGCTCACGCAACGCTTCCAAGCGTTTGAGCATGGACGTAGTGCTCTGGAACGTCCACCCCGTTGGGTCAGCAACGGCCTTGTTCAAGATATCCATGTCAGGCCCAGTGATCGCACCTAACTCGTACTGGGTTTTAAGGTTCATCAGAAGCTCAATGTAACGAGCCTGCAGCTCTGCCAACTCTTCGCTTTTGAATATCGTGTTGACTTTCGTGTTGGCCCCAAAAACCCCTAGAAATTTTTGTTTCTCTGTAATCTGGTCTGCTAAGGCTCCCACCAAGTTTATGCCAATGCCTGCACCATATACTTTTGTGTCAGCTTTTTCGTTAGGCTTGAAAATTAGACCCTTACCATCTGCTGCTTTGGTGTAGCTTCCGCCAGCTGGGAGGAGCGTGCCATCGGGACGATACCAAAGCCCATCCTTGCCTTTTGTAGCTGGAAGGTTTTTGTAGGTAATCGTGCCATTGTTGCTAATCTTCATCCCTTCATCTTCTGTAGGCTTCATGCTCTCACGCATAGCCTTGATGTAGTCGAGGGCAGCGTTGACGCTCTGCCCTCGCTGAAGCATGGACATAGCTGTTTGCTTGACGTTCCCTGTGGTGTCCCAAGGGGCCTGGATGGTGCTGGCAAACATCTGCAAGTCTACCGTTTTGTCTGCACCCTTGGCCTCAGCTCCATACTTATCCAGCCAGCTTTTTGCTGCCTCATAGCCAGCTTTGACGTTTTCACCAGAGTTGCCAATGATCTCCATTGCCAAATTCTGCAGCTCCGGTTCAAAGCCCTGCTTTTGCATGAAGGCCTGCAAGGCTTGTGTGGTTTTGTTCCTGTCCCTCTCGTTGCGGATTTCCCCTAGCTCTGTAGCTGCAGCGCTTGGGTTGAGCAGGCTCTGTGCAATCAGTAGCCTTTCCTGCTCTTCTGGTAGCCCTAGCCCCTGCAGCTGCTCACGTAGCATCTGCTGCTGTTGCTGCTCCTTGCTCTGAGCTCGTTGAGGCCCTTGCATCTCAAACTGCATCTTCCTAATTTGAGCCATCTTGTAGAGGTTCTCCAGCTCCTGCTTCTTACGCTCAGACTCCATCTGCGCCTGCTGCAGTCTTGTCTGCTGGTACGCTCCATAGCCCTGGCCTGCGCCAGTGATGGCATCACGCAGGAAATCAGCACCTGTGACTCCACGGCTATTGACTAGCCCTAGCCCAGCTCCAAATAGAGCCATCTTGGCTGGATCTTCGTACAAGCTGGTATCGTCATCTAGTAAGCCAAAAAGCATATTACCTCGACAATGCGTTTCTAATTCTGCGTTGCTCAGCCATCATTCTTGCGTCTAAATCCTGCCCTCGCTTGACTCTACCCCTAGTGCTATTGTCTAGATAGCGAGACATGTTCTGGAGTTCCTCAATTGGTTTTGCAAACCCTTTTGGAGGCAATGGCTGCACCGTGGCTTCCTCTTCAGCAAAGCCTTGCGGAGCCATCTGCCCCCCAAGCAGCCCCTCTGGTTGCCGATACATGCCATCCATGATTTTCACACTAGTACTATTAGCTCCAGGTTGTGGGCTCATTTTCCGTAGCTGTTGATACTCTGGGTAGTCACTGGATTTGTATGGGTTGTACATATCTTGTGCTCCAGTGCTAGGCCTTGGTGAGGCCTCATAAGCTCCCTGCACTGCATCCATGATCCTAGGACGCTTACGCTGGAAGAGCTGCTTAATACTACTATCTGGCATAGCCTGCACAGCCATTGCCTCAGCAGTAGGGTCATAAGCTTGCGGTGCTGGTTGGTTCAGCTCCATGTACTCAGCTGTAGGATCATAGCCAGCGTAGGGGTCAGGTGCTTCATCCAGCAACCCACGTAAGTAGCCATAGCCATCTGCTACCTTATCGATGACATAGTCATCATAGGGCCCATCTATGTAGCCCTTCATGGTCTCCCTATCTGGCAACATGTTGCTCAGGTAGTCCATCCCCTGCCCCATGTAGCCCTTGTACTCTTTGACCACTGGGTCTGAATTGAAATCATCCAGTAGCCCACTAAAGTAATTACCAAACATATGTTGCTCCGTTAAACCATGCCAAAGCCACCAAAGCCACCAAAGCCACCCAGTGGCCCAAGCTTCAAACCAGTGCCTACTACATTCCCGTTAGGCAAAGTAAATTGCTTGTTAGAGCTAATGGGTTGCGCTTGTTGTGTCGCGTTGTTCAATGCCCCACTTATTGCCCCACCAAAGCCTCCAGCTCCAGAGCCAAATAAGCCTCCAGCCAAGCCAGAAGCCTTGCCAGCTAGTGGGGGGCTTACATTTTGGCTAATTACTTGAGCAGGAGGCCTCAATAATGGGCCTCCTGTTTGAGGCTGCCCTATTTTTCTGCCACCTCCTCCTCCACCAGCTTGGAAATTGGCGCTATTGGGTAATGAGGGGAACCCATTTACTGCGCTAGGTGCTGCTACCCTGCCTCCACCTCTGCCTCCAGAGCTCCCACTAGGGCCTCCTTGATAGTTTGTGCTTGGGTTGGTTGTGGTTGCAGTTCTTTCGGTAGGTGAATCACCCAATAACTTGCCTAGCCCTGCAAAGCTATTGTTGTCATTGACTCCCAGCAGACCCATACCTGCACCAGCGGCAGCTCCCCAAGGGTTGCCTGTTGCCAAGAAGCCACTAAGGCCTCCACCTATCATTGCAGCCAATGGGTTGCGGCTACCTCCACCTCCACCTCCACCAGCTGGAGCTCCTGTTGCTGTGGCGTTGGCAATGCCTAAGCCCAGTTGCCCTCCACGGTTGAGGTTGTCCAAGTACGTGGCAGGGAAGGCTTGCTCGTTCTGGTATTGCTCGTAGTCAAAGTCCAATTGCTGCTGGTTGCGTTGGTCTTGGTATTGGCCTACTGCCAGCTGGTCTAGCAGCTGCTGACGTTGAGTAGCATCTAGGTTCTGCCCCATCTGGCCCATGTTGTTTGCCCCTGTGAGGGCATCACTGAGGGCACTCTGGCGGAATTTCTCAGCCAAGCGGCTTTGGTCTAGTAGCCTATCCTGCTGTTGGTTGAAGCTATCCGCTCCTAAGTTCTGAGCCTGGAGCTGCGCAGCTGCATTGTTGTTGAGGATGGTTTGCAGATTCGATGCAGTCAGGTTCTGGCCTTGTAAAGCCCCTTGGTTTTGCAGCTGCTGCATTAGGTTGTAGGAGTCTGCCCCAAGGTTCTGTGCCTGCATCCCAGACTGTACGCCCAAGTTCTGTGCTTGCAGCTGGCTCTGTAGTTGCCTCTGGGCAGCAGTATCATAACTCTGCTGGTTGAGGTTCCGTATCTGCTGAAGGTCTGCTGCAGTTAAGCTCTGGCCCTGCAGAGCTCGTTGCTGCATGAGCTGGTTAGCAGCCTCTCTTGCTTGTGCGGTCAGCTGTTGCCCCTGCATGCCACTTTGAGCCATCAGCTGCTGAGCTTGGTTCGCACTCTGAGCTGTGAGGTTTTGGCCCTGCAATGCTGCCTGTGCCTGCAGCTGTTGTGTCTGGAGGTCTCCTTGTTGCCCTAGCTGCTGTGACTGCAGCTGTGACCGCAAGGAAGCGTCACGAGCTGCCTGCAAGTCTCCAGCTGTTAAGCTCTGCCCTTGCAAGGCTCCTTGCGTCCCTAACTGTTGTGTCTGCTGTTGAGCCTCAGCTGTCAGCCCTAGCCTTTGTGCTCTGTCCTGGCTGGCTAGTTGTGCTGCCGTGTTGAATCCTTGCTGCCTCATTTGAGAACTAAGCCTGCCAGCTTGCTCTAAATAATTTTTAAAATTCTGAGCTTCTAATTGACCTTGCCTGGAGCCTCCCAGGGCTCCAGCGGCAATGGCTTGGGCATCTGTCTGCTGGTCTGCCAGCATACGAGCTCTGTTGAGGTCTTCCAGGCTGGCATCAATGACGCTCTGGTTGTAGGGGTTCTGGTATTGGTTGAGGTCTTGCGCAAAGGTGTTGCCACTCTGGTAGTCCCTGGCCTGAGCATCTACTGCATTGCCATATTGCTGCCCCTCAAACTGTAAGGCATCTCCAGAGCGATCCCTACCTGTGGAGGCAATCGCTGCAGGGTTGAAGCTGCTCCCTTCAAAATTTTGTCCAGTGTACCTCTCAGGAGCCACGTTGGCCCCTGCAGGGTTGTACGTAGTAGCATTGAATTGCTGAGCTCCTGCTGTTGGCCCAGCTTGGACATCCATGCCTGAGTAGTTTCTGGAGCCTGCATTGGAAGCATTGGTGAAGTTCCGCTCTGTCTGGGGCCCTACTGGCGCATAACTTTGGGCATCTGCAATGTTGCTGTTGAAGCTGCTATTCTCAGCCTTTCCGGTAAGCCTGTTTGTCAGGTCATAAGCTCCTTGAATATTGGAGCCCTGCTGGTTGTAGAGTGCATTCTCTGCAGCTGTGGTTCTGTCACTAGGAGCTGCAAAGCGATCCCCTTCAAATGCCTGGAATTCACTAGGTAGATTACTGGCGTAGTTTGCGCTCTGGTTCGCTAGGTTGCGTAGGCTCTGGAGGACTTCTGCACCTCCCCCAGCTCCTCCCCCAGCTCCTCCACCCATTAGGCCACCCAAAGCACCTCCCAGTGCTTCCACTAAGTCTTTGCCTGCATCCAAGCCTGACTGCACAGCCTTACCCACATCCGTAGGAAGGTCTTGAATCCCAGCTAAATTCCCCCTGAGAATCCCCTCGACAGTATTGTTTAGGCCTTTGATATTGCCAGCAGTTAACCCGTATAACGGTGTGCCCTTTAAGGGTTCGGCATAGGCATCTACTATGGAATTTTGTAACGAGTTGGTAGTGGCATACATGTCAGAGGTTAAATTGACTCCAGCGGAAGACATGTCTCGCAACCCAGTGAGGTCACCAGAGAGGACACTACGTCCTCCCCCAATAAACTGATTCCCTCTATTTTGCAGGTTGCCTACTGCACTGTTAGCAGCATTTTCCAAGCTTTTGCCTACGTTGCTAATGCTTTTGGTTACACTGTCAAATAGTCCCATTGTGCCTCATAGTGCGGTAGTGCTTAGTACACCAGCATCATCCACGGTGAGCTTGTACTTTGTTTTGTTGGGGCTCACTAGCACGAGCCGATTGCCATCTACAACAATATCTTGGTTGGTAGTGTAGCGATTGCGGAGCTCTATGCTTAGTCTGTCGAAAGCTCTGGAGAACCAGTTGCGGTCATAATTATTGGGAGGTGTGCCTAAAATCATCTTGTCCCTCCAGGTTGAACTTCCAGCCTCTGCTTCCCTAGTGTCCACTCCTCACTAATGGGGGCAGCGACTTTCATACGGAGCTGCCTGCCCTGCCAACGTAAGTCTATGGCTCCATCAGCCTGTGGAGTGTATGGCCCCTTGGTAGTCTCTGTCCCATCCGCACTGGAGCTCGTGTAGAACGTGAATTGTGGATAGCTCCCAGCTGTGCCCTGCTTCTCCAGGTCATGCCAGATACGAGTAACTCTAGCTAGCCTTTGGCCTACCTCTATCTCGTAGGCTCCTGTTTCAGCATAGGTCTCTACTGTCCCATCATCTGCCAAAGTTCTGTCTACTTCATGGGCCCAAATATATGTATCTCCGTTGCTATCGGGCCCTACTGCTATTGGGAACACGTAAGCCTCTTCTTCCATGAATGCATCACGGCTGAGTGTGCCCATGCTCCAAGTGTTGTTTCTCGTGCCCCAAAGGATGTAGGCATCTGGTCTTGCATCTGCGCTTCCCTCACTGCAGTAAAACCAGACAACCTCTCCATATTCTCTAATGCTGCCAGCTGCCACTAGTGTCCCTCGCTGCATGTTGATGTCTGCCAGGAAGGTCTCCAGTATTGGGCATGGTAAGGGTGTGACATTCCCGTCATATTGCCAGAATCCGTCTGTTGCTAGCCATACTGTGCGCTCTGCTATCTGCTGGATGCAGGCAGAGCTCACTGGGCCACAAGCCTCAGCCAGTGACTCTAAACCATAGATGAAAGGGGGGCCCAAGTAAGAAAGGAGGTGTACGTCAACGGAGCTGAAGACTAAAATCCCTGCACGCACCTTCTTCGCAGCCATCAGAAAGCCCTTGGTGCTTACCTCTAAATCACCAGCTTCGGTTGGGTTTTGGGTTGTGCTTGTGAATACCGTGTAGTCCTCGCTTGCGCTCCACCTCAGCTTGCGTGTGATGCCATCAGCCCCAAACAGCAGGAGGTAGCGCTCAGCTGTGACAATCAGTCCACGAGCTCTTAGGGGATCACTATCGGTAGTAATGATATCCAGCACATCTCCAGCGGAAGCAGTAACAGGGTTGTACAAATAAACTTTACCATCCCCCTCCTTCATGCAGATGAGGGCATCTCCCCAGTTGTCCATGCTCCATCTGGCAAAGTCTGTAAAGATGAACGTCAAGCCTCCTAAGCCTGCGGCTGCATTGTAGTCGTAGGAGCCTCCGTAGACATCCCCTCCATAGCCAGGGCCAAGATTAAAGGTGTGGCTGGTGTTAAGCCCAACCGGAGTGATGGTAGTGAGGGTATTCTCAACAATGCTTATCAGATAAACTTGGTCAGCTGTAGCGATTGCTAGATACCTGCGCCCATTGGATGCTGTCCAAAAATGCATCCCCAGAGCTGGGCCAGATAGTGTGGTCGTAAACATCTTGCGCCAAGGCTTCCACGGCTTGAGACGGTTCTCATGCCAGCGGATGAGGTTACCTCGTACCCACTGGGCTCCAACTTCGTAATCAGTCCCGTCTGAAAAGCCTGGTGATATTTGAATAGGTACTAGGGATTTTGGCATCTGCTTTCTTATTCTTGTACATACGATAGGCAGCTAAACCAGCTGCTACGGCTGGGAGCCCTGCAGCTGTGGCAACCAGCTCCAAGGAGCCACTTGCGGCTAGTTCATCTGCAAGCACTAGTAGGGATTCCATTACATGAGCTCCACGTTAAAGCACTGGGCACTATAACCATTGGAATACGCTAAGCGATCCTCTTCATTCATTGTGATGAGCTGGGAGTGGTTGAAGTCCGTGCGGAAGTGGTCTATCACACAGCTACACTTGCGGATGGCTTCCTGCAGTGCCAGCTGCTGAGGCATCCCCATTTCCAAAAAGCTCTGCTGCATATTGTTCGCACAGCTGTACACCCATGTTGCGATGAATAAAGTTTTGTACTCCAGCTCTTGCGCAGGAGCTGGGCTGCAACTCAGCAGCAGCAGCCCTATGGCAAGTACGAGCTTTTTCACTAGTAGCTCCAAATGGTTTGTGGGTTTGTGCGAGAGTCCACGTGGATGAATCTGGACTCTATAGCGCCTTTTTGACTTATGCCTACGGACATGCCCATTGAGGTCGCTAGGTTCACCAGCTCCCAAGCATCTGGGCCCCAGAGGAGTACGTCTGCTGCCATCCCCTTGCTGTGAAAGCCTGGGTGCAATTTAGCTTTCTCAATGGGGTGGAGCTCTTTGGAGCGATAGGCAGAGCTGATACGCATAGGCTTGCCAAATTTTTTGCGTAGCTCCACAAGTTTTTCCATGAAGCCTTCATCCATCTCGCACTCGTTTGAGTACTTGCAAGCCAGCTCCTGACGCTTGAAAAAAGGATAGTCTCTATCGCTCATCGCTTGTTCTCCAGTACAGCTTTTAAGAGGGTTGTCTGCTCTGTAAGGCATGCTCTTAAATCACCTAGTATTTTATTACTCTCAGAAATTATTCCTCTAAGCGCCTCGTCTGAAGAGGTATCCTTGCGCATCCATTCCAGCCTCTCTTCTTTGTGCATCTGGTCAGCAGTAGTGCGCTCCTCACGATGAGACTTCGTAATGAATTGAATGTACCAGAAGCAAGCTATCAAGGAGCCTAAGCCTGCGCCTAAGTCGGATACTAATTGAATGATACTGGAGCTTTCTGGCATAGCGGTACTCAGCTACTCACGTTATCAATGTTGATGGTGTTATTATCACTACGGTTATCCGTACCCTCTTCAATGTAGGCATCAGAGTCTGCTTTGGATTCAGAGTCTGATTGTATGTTGATATTAATCTCTATGGGGTTGGCTTCACTATCGTTCCCCTCAGAAGCTGGGTAGTCTGTGCATGCCCAAACGATTAGTACAAAGATGGCTATGACGATGTAGTTCATTGGGGCATCTCAGGCCATGTCACGTTAATCAAATTGCCCTGCTCATCTAGGGCAACATTGGTGCTATTGCTTGGGAGATCCCTCAAGGCTTGTCGATAGTCCAATTGGGCTTGGGTTGGTGTTCTATCTGGTAGTACCCACCAATCCGTAGCAGTGATAAGGCGTTTACGTTCTAGTCTTAAAAGACGCAAAGGTTCTGCTGCTTTTATTTCTTCAGCTTTAAGAAGGACTTCATCTTTATTAGCATCCCCTTTATGAATAGTAATCTCACCTGTTTCTGGAGAATAGCTAAATTCCAAACCACTAAATGATTTTAAAGCTTTTAGTGTATAGTCCATTCTTAATTACCTCCTAACTCTAATACAATAAATGGATTGTTAAACACGTGAGGCGCTCTATATTGGAATCCCGTTGATCTAACAGCAGCATCAATTGTAAATGCTGTACTGGTAGCAGGTTCATAATAATAATTTAAATTTAAAAAGAACCCCATATCATTATAACTTACGTTATATAAATAAATAGCTGAAATTGTGTCCTGAATATATGCTTGAGTTCCAAGACCATTGTCTTTTATTAAAGATCCCTTTAATTGAGCATCATTTCCGGTATCAATATAACCACCAATTCCACCAATAATTAAATAGCTATAGCTAGTTTGTGGATTAGGAATTGAAACACTATAAACAATTTTATTTGATGTAGAATTTGTAATTGTTGTATCTGTTGCAGTACTATCTATATAAATATTTTTTATAATTTTCCCAGGAAACACCACCCCACTATCTATACTCACAACATTATTCGTCTCACTCAGGACATTATTGCCAGCACTATCAGTAATCGGCAACGCCACTAGTGCATTATCTGCTTGCCTCATTACTACCGCTAGTACATCTCCAGCAGCCGCTCCCGTGGTTAGCGTTACGTCAGCACCATCAAAGCTGAAGTCGCTATTAGCCATCTTCACGCCATTGAGGTAGCAATCGCAGTAGCCTACGGTTCCTCCAGTGGTATTGAATACGGATTGGTTAGCTGTGGCTAAAAATTCTTGTCTGCTTTCCGTAGCAGCTGGAGTAGGTATTGCTCCTATATACACTTTACCTCATGTTTATACATTGTTATTACTTCCCCTCCTGAGCATTCCCAGAAGGTCATCATCTTCTAAGCTGTAGGTTCCTCTGTTGTAGATGCTCTTGGCTTGGTTGGGTTGAGGCACTATAACTTCATTGATGTCTTTGTCATGATGAATTATTAAAGCATCTGGAGTTTTATTAGGGTTTGTAAGTCGATAAGTTTTTTCTACATTGTCGTACCAAGCTGGGTTTTCTGCTTTTAAATTAACTGGGTAGACAACTCCACCATTACTATCAGCATAACTACTGGCATATTCTGGCTTAGGTGTAAAAAACGATCCCATTCGCCAGCTATGTAAAGGAATATTCCTATTGCTTGATAACCTATCCCTAAACCATTCAAGCGCTTCTTCTGGTGTCCTTTGTTGGCTACCACCTAGTTTAAAAGCTTTAAAAGCTTTTGGGGAGCCGTGGTAAAAAACCAAGGGCTCACCAAATTCATCTACCATCTTGCTACTGCCAAACCAATTAGCAAAGTTCTGCTCTCGCTCTGGGCCCCTTACAAACGTAGGAGCTTCCACTGTGCTTGGTGTGAGCAGCTCCCCTAGTAGGCCTCCAGCCTTACGGGAGATGCCCGTAGCAGCTGCACCTAGTAGGCTCAATGGGTCTAGTTCATCTGGTGTCTCTTCCAGCAACCCTTGCTGGTACTCTAATTTCCTCACTTTTTCTTAGGCTTTGCTGTTTTTGCTGCCTTGCGAAACTGCGCAGCTGTAGGAGCTCCCTTGCTCCCAGGCTTGCGCATTTTCTCTCCACTACCTGCTTTGATACGAGCACGCTTTTTGTGGATGTTTCTATACAAGCTCACTTTTTCTTCCCTGGCTTGTAGCTGGCTTTCATCTTCATGGGCATACCTGCGGCCTTGGCTGCTGCTTTGGCTTTCTTCATTCCTGCTTTGTTGTAGCTATACTTCTTTCCACCTACCATTGGCATATGCTTATCTCTATTACTGTTAACAATCCCACTTGCGTCTACTCCAGTAATTAGCACTCAGCTTACTGGTCTTGCCCTTGATACCTCCGCTCCTGGCACAGTAGCTTTTCTTACGAGCTGGTTGGTCTTTCTTAATGCTCATGTTGGCATCACCAAAACGCACGAGCTTCACGGTATCGCCTTCCTTCGCTAAGACCTCAAATTTTTTGCCACCAGAGGAACTTCTGCGAGGTTTGTTATAACCAGGGTAGCTCTTGCCTCTATACTCTACTGGCATTAGAGCTCTTGGCTGGCTACATGTTGCTCATACGCTTCAATCACCTCTGGCGTATGTACAGCCGTAATCACTGCAGCAACTTTAGCGTCATTACTTGTCTCGCCTGGAGAGACTACATAGCGATGATAGCTTTCGCTAATCTTCACTCCATCCTCAAGAACTTGAATGGCCTCTCTGACTTGAATGTGAGAGTAGGGGCCAACAATTTCCACCTTATCCGTAACTGTTTGTTTTGTTAGTGACATATCACCCTTCAATTAAATAAGTTCCAGAAAATTCCCAAATAAGATATGTTGTATTACTAGTATAACCTTGGTCACTACTAGGTATATGAAGAGCAATAAAATTAGTTCCTGGAGCAATCCTAAATTGACGATCTGCACTATCCCCATCCATGTAAACTCTACATTTATCTAAACCAGCCTTTATAGAGCCATAATTTGCATGAGTAAATGGTAAAGAACATTGCCATTGCCCAGATCCTCCTGAAAACCCGTTAAAAGACACTGCACCTTCAACATGTACCATACTCCCAATTTTAGTATAGCTCCCTAAAGCCTCACTTGAAGATGGAGTCCCAGAAGGGTTAGAAGTTGCTCTTGTAACTACAGGTGTCCAAGTCCCCTCCTCATAGTCATCCAGCCCATCTGGTACTAAATTCGCTAATAGTCTCGCATTACTCATAGCTGGGCCACGTTACGTTTGTTAGATTTCCGTTCTCGTCTAGTTGTGGGTCTGCTGTGCTTGGTAGATCCCGTAGGGCTTGTCGGTATTCGATTTGTGCTTGCGTCATGACTCTATCGCTTACTGCCATCCAATCGCTCTGGGATAGCTTTTGGTTGCGTTGTTGGCGTAGTAAGCGTAGGGGTTCGGCAGCCCACCTATCTGCAAATTCTGGTTCTGTTGGTAGGATCTCTTTCCCACTGTGTTTAATTATCGGTATCTGAGAAGAAAACTGATGATTATCTAATTGATAATAATATAAACCGTCTGGATGTCTCATTCGCTTACTCTAAAAATTTGAACTTGCAAAACCTCTTCATTCGTTACGTCATTGTTTCCATTACCTAATCCATCGGCCGCTTTCGCAGAATCAACGATTGTAAAAAACCCAAAACTTCGTTCACTGCCCCCTCCCGTTATTTCTGCTGCTCCTACTACTAATTTTGTAAATAAAAAAGAGGAGGTGGTGCTATTTTCAGTAGAACCAGTGTGTGCAGCACTTCCTGAACTTATAAAACTAGTACCTGAATCATCGCTAAGTCTAACAATGTGTCTATCTGATTTTAGTGCTGGAGCAATTGCTTGTAAAACATACGACCCAGACTCGTCAAATGTTATTTCATTTGAAGTAATCGTTATTGGACAGTTAATTTGATATTTTACAGTATTTAATGATCTCAATGTATATGAGGTACTACTACCCCCTGCAGCCCCATCATTTACATCGGCCAAAAAAGCTATACCAATTACTACACCAGCAGGAAACACCACCCCACTGCCAATCGTTCCAGTTGAGCCAGTGAGGCTTACTAAGTTGTTTTGCCTACGGTTCCCGATATACCCAGCCATTATGGTAGCTCCAGTAAGCTTATGTGGATATTGACGCTACTAGCAGCAGAGCTGGTAGCTTCAACGATATCGTTGGCATTGAGCACAAGCTTGCCATCAAGAGCGCTAAGTGATGAGCCTACGGGGATCACTACATCCTTGACGATTTCTGTTGTACTACCACTTGGCCCAATTTTCACCGTAGCTGTGACCTGGGCTGCACTCTTGTTGGTTAGGAGTAGGCCAATGAGTACACTATCATTTGTAACAGCTGTATAGCTGCCATTGCCCACTTCAAAGCTTTGTCTCTGGAAGTCACTCATAATTATCCTAATGCGATAGCAAAGGTGATTGCGTCAGTGTTTGGATAGCCCTTGACCATCCTGTCAAAACCTGTGTTGAGGCTAGGGTTTTCTGTTTCGCTGGCAAGGATGGTTCTTGTCGCTACCCAAGCACTCTGGTCATACTCTACGACACTTCCTACGTCATACGCTCCCTGAGCCCATGTGCCCTCCCAGAGGAAACCCCCCACAATTTTCTCCCAAGCTGTTTGAGCTCCATTGGTAGGACGTTGTGCGTCACTGGATGTGTGATCCAGCACGCACAAGAAGCCAGCTCCATTGTGGTTCACTACATCCCCTACAAAGTAGTCTACGCTACCAGCACTCCAAGCCCCTCTGCCTCCAATGCCTGAGCTGATTTTTGTCCAGTAGCTGGTCGCAATTCTGGGATTGCTCTGAGATACCGCATACTGGGTACACTTCCAGAGCCCATTCCCATAGAGCACAGTATCTCTGGGGTAGTACGTGGTGTTTGCTGTCCAAGCTCCTAAGCTGTTCTCTCCTTCAATGAGCGTGGTGTAATCGCTAGGGTCTGTCTGGGGATTGTTGCTGGTGCTGTTGAGGTTGGTCAGCACAATATAAACGGAGTTGCGGAACCTGACGATGTCACCTTTCTCATAGTCCACATTGTTGCCTGCCAAGAGCTCCACCACACTAGGCCCATTGAAGCCAAAGCTAATTAAGTCCCATTTTGCTGCCGTAGAGGTTGGAGTCTCGCCAGCAAAGACACTTTGGTTCGCCCGATAGGTAGAACCCCGATAGATGACCACATCTCCAGCTGTGTAGGTAGCTAGTGCGTTATAGTCTCCAATGTAGACTCCAATGCCTGCTGCAATGACAGACCAGAGGTTATTGTTGTCTGGGGCTCCTGTGCCTGCTGCAATGGGTTGCGTGTTCGCATACGCACTACCTCCATAGGTCACCACACTGTTTGGGGCATAGCCTATGTTTTGCCAGCCTCCCAAAAAGTTCAGCCCTGCTGCAACCAGCGCCCACTCGTTAGTGCCTGTGCCAGGGGGGTTGGCTACAGAGCTCGTATGGTTCTGGATACACGTGTAGTAGCTTCCGTTGTATTCCACGAAATCCAGCACCTCAAAGTCCAGAGCTGTGCTCCAGGTGCGTTTTTTGGGCATTACTCGCCCAAGGTTCAGTGCTAGTGGCATGTCATCCTGTTAGAATAAAATCACCATCTGTATTAATAAATGCAGTCTGACTACTGAAGCCTCCGGTGCTGTTCATGATGAGGGAGCCACTCACTGGGTCTACCTCAAAGCCTGTGATGATTCCAAAGCTATTGATGAGGCCACCAGAGCCATCCCCACCCTCTATCACTACACTGCCCCAACCCATTGCAATGCCTAGCTCTTGGAGCTGTATCTTGCGCTGCACATTGTTGGAACGGTCATGCACCATCGCATAGTCATTGCCTGCGATGTTGGCTCCTGTTATTTCTGTTTCGCTATTGATGCTGAAGGTTGGCAGGTTCACCGTGTAGCTGGTTCCATCTGCCAGCTCAAACACTGCTCTCAGTGGGTCAGAGGTGTCTACGTCAATGACTCCATTGGAGCCCGTGTAGAGCGTAGTGAAGTCAGCAGGGCTGGAAGGAGTCCCAATGTTTGCCAGGAAAACACTACTGGCATCCAGGCTATTGGGTGTGACAACGCCATTAATACTGTAGGGGTAGTCATTGACTCCAGCTCCTCCAGCGGAGCCAGCATTCTCAATGACAAATAAATCTCCTGGCTCTACGTCTTGCGTGTTGAGGAACATGTCAGCGTACTTGGTCACCCGTGTAACTTTGTTTTGCCGCTTCCACCGCAAGCCATAGTTGTCATCGTTGTAGAGTACCTTGTCTGCATCAGCAGCTGTAGGAGCTGGCGCTAGGACATGTGTGCCTACGATATGCTGAGGCTGTATCTGGTCATCAGCGATGTGCGTTCCAATAACTGCATCATCTGCTATCTGGGAAGTGCCAACAGCATCTGTCTGGATGTGCCTGCTTGCTACAGCATTGTTGGAAATGGCATCACTCGTCACGGCAGCAGTCTCAATGGCAAAAGCTGTGACGCTATCCTCTGCCAACTTCTCATCCGTTACTGCACCAAAGGCAATGTATGCGGTCACTACGCTGCCGTTGGTCAGGCTCACACCAGAACCTCCCCCTGAGCCTCCAGAGGACTGTAGTGTGCTGATGGCTAGCTCTGCCTGACTAATGCGATCCCCAAGGGAGGTGATGCTCGTGTCCTGCGCAGAGTCATCCTGCTGCAGGGCACTGATAGCGCTCCCCTGAGCTGTGACGGTAGCGCTCACATTGCTCAAGCTCACACCAGTGCTGGCTATGCTTGCGGCAACTCCGTCCACCCGTTGGTCAAGGTTGTTGAGCTCTACATCAATGCGCTGGCTGTTGAAGTTGAGATATGTACCCCATTGGTTTTCATCTCCGTTAACTGCTGGGAGATAGAGGTTATAGTTGGTGGTTTGTGTTGCCATTAGGTGCTATTCACAAGATGAACAAATCTGAGGTTTGTATCATTCACGCCAATGTGCTCCGCTATTCGTAAATGCGCTTCTCCACCGGAGCTATCTGCTTCACAGGTGATTACAATGAATTTATGAGTCTGGTGGCTTGCAGTATTCCCAGTGTAGTTAGGCCATGACCCAATATAGGGCCGCACAAAAAGTCGTTCGGGTAATGCCAAGTCAGAGTATTGTTGGCTTGGATTTACCCCATTAATCATTGCGTAGAGTTTTAACCAAGTACTATCACTTGTACTGACGTAAGCACTGCCAGAAGAGGTATTGATAGCACTCACATCTTTGTAGCTGGTAGTTGATGCATCGTAGTAGATTCTGCTATCTGTGCCTCCCAAGTAGATGTTGGTAGGCAGTGTCCGATTGCTGTCCTGCACTCCCTCAAACAAGCCTCTAACCTTTTTCCAATTGGCATCACTCGTAGACACATAGGTTGTGCCTGAGCCTATGTTTGCTATTGCGGTGTTGACATAGCTTTGCGTGGCGTAGTTGTAGCCTGCCAGATTGGAGCTCGTCAGATAGCCTCTTGAAGTCACATAGCTCTGAGTGGCATAGCTCGTCAGCACTGTGCTGACATAGCTAGGGGTTGCGTAGGTGTTATTTGCTGTCTGAGTAGTGATGTAGGGGGAAAGAGCTGAGCTCGTGATGTAGCCAGCATTCTCCAGGGCAGTCACTCTCCCAGAAACGCCATTGACGCTCGTGGTAAGAGTGCTGACATTATTGGTAGCCGTATCTGCTGCGTTCTTCGCCTGGGTTGCTGTGGAGCTCACATTCGCTACCGTGGTCACGAGTCCGGTAGTATTGGCATTGCCATTGACGGTGTTCTCCAGAGCTGTCAGCGAGGAAGCGGAGGCCTTGCCTGTCTGCAGTGCAGTCACATCCTGCTGCAGTGTTGCCACTTGACTTTGCAGGGTTGTAATGAGTGCTAGTAAGTCTGCAATGGTTTGTGTGGTGTTGCCTTGCACAGCTGCGATGCTGGTGTCAATCAGCGTTTGTGCAGCTGTGGAAGTAATACCAGTGTTGCTGGTTCCGATTACTTCGGTTGCAATGGTTCTGACAGATTTTTGGTCATCTCCAGTTGTGCCTCCAACCAGAGTTGATATGCTTGATTCCAGGCTTTGAACACGGGGGTAAACAGCTGTAGTGAGGTTGGCATTGGTAGGTGCTCCTAAGTTGGTTTGTAGGTTCGTTATGGATGAATTGATGCTGCTCAAGTCAATGTTGCCTGCAGCACCTATGAGATTCTCCAGGTCTGCCAGCGTATTGGTGCTGCCATCCTTGAGAGTATTGATAGCTGTGGCTATCTTGGCATCTACAGAGCCACTGGTCTGGTCATTGGCATTCAGCGTTGCAATTGCTGCTGTATTGGTGGCTGTACCCTGCTCGTTGGCATAGATGAGCTCATCGATGCTGTCCAGAGCTTGGTTGAGTACGCTCCCCCATACTCCACTATCCCCTCCAATAGTAGGGAGCTCAATATTGTTGTATTTGCTTAGTACGGGTCTGGTCATACTACATCAAGCCAAGTGTTAGATGGTTCACTAGTGCCCTCTGTAAAGGAGTCCGCATTGTCTTCTACGGTCACCCAATCACTGGTGGACACTGTGGGCTCAGGCTGGAATTTCCCCTGCCCGTAAAACCCTTCCCCAAATTTCATTTTTTATAAGTATTTGTAGGCTAGCGACTTGCGTGCGCCACGCAGCTCTGTGCGCTCAGAAATGATATTGAGCTGGTTTACTGCATTGGTGTACTCTTGTCGCCAGACGTTTGTTCGTTCGTCTTCCCCAATAAATGGAGCTGCCTTCGTTAAGCAGCCGTACAAGTATACGTCAGGATATGCAGCAATCAGCCAATTAGTGGAGGTGTTGCTTGAGAGCTCTGGGATCTTTTGGTAGTAGACAATCTCCAGAGTGTATTGCTTGTCTGGCACTGGGGCCAGCTCTAGCTTGGTGTTGTATACAGCCACATGAGTGGGCTGTGCAGCTACCTGCACATTGCGCCTAATGTCATCCAGCTCTGCCAGGGTTGCGTAGTACAAAGGCTGGTTTTCACTAGTCAGCGTGATGTGCCGTAGCTCTAGAAAATCATTAGGGAGCTGCACGCTGACCACACTGGTTGTGGTGTCAGCGTTGCGCAGCATTTCCCTGGCTCGTATCGTGCGCTGGAACTCTGCTTCTGCCAAAGTAATGAACTCTGGAATATAAGAGCTCAGGTCATCACGGTTGAGCCATGCCGCAATGCTTGTCTGGAGGCTAGCGTAGTCCATCAGACTCTACCCTGCCAGATACGGAAGCATTGGTTGTCATGGTCATTGAGCCATCGCTTGAGGTGCGTAGTGTCCTCCCAGCTACCATCTACCATCATCTGCTGCACAACGGCAGCAGGGATGTGGGCTACTGGTTTCCAATGACTGTTGGGGTCAAGGTGCTCTTGGAGCATTCTTGCTTCCTTAATCATTGGGTCTAGGTCTTCCCTCAAGATGTGGTGGAAGACAGTAGGGTCATTAGTGTTGCTCTGAATCAACGAGGCCACATGTCCTCGATGATCCAGAATTTCCTTAACAATCATGTTAGCTGGTTGTTAAGTCTGCAACTAAGCCATGAGCTTTTTCGTTGTCTACCTGCAAGCCATACTCAACGAGAATTTGTCTCGTTTGAGCGTCTCCAATACGTGAAAGTTCCTGTGTTTGGAAGCTTCTAAGGTAGGCAATACGTACATGCTTGGGGTCAATAAGCCAAGCGTCACGCTCACGCTGCCAGCGATGAGGAACCACTTTTAAGACTCCAAAATCTGACTGGTAAACGGTAACGTTACTTCCTGCCTGCTGTTCGTCAATCATGCTTCTAGAGATACCTCTAGCACCAAAGCCACTGATGACTGTTTTGTTGAATGGGCCTACCATTAGTGTCGTTGGTTCGGCACCATTGGTATAACATAGCTGCATTGTTTCGTTTACCATTGCTTGGGTAAACGCACGTTGGGTTCCATCTGTCCGGTTATTTGTCCCGTCTCCTGTTGGGTTGGCCCCTGCAACTGTGTCATAGTCTACGTTCGTTTTCACCCAAGAATTTAGCATAGCGCTCTGTCTTGGTGTCCCTGGGTTGGCTGCATCAGAGCCTGCATTCTTAATTTGCGGATGCATAATTGAGTAATTAACATCCCTTTTAAGCTCCTTGCTTTTGCGTGCCATCTGGTGAGCCATCTGGCTGCTCTTGCCAAACAGTTTAAGAGCTGTTTGGGTTCCAGTAACAGTAGCGTTTCTGGTAAGGATTTGTACGTAGTTATTCTGTCTAGCTGTCATGCTAGAAGCATCTCTACTTGTCTCAAAACCTTCTTCTACTGGTGTGCCACTAGAAGCGGCTGTAAGGGTTTCTGTAAGCCACTCAAAAATAGTGTTAGTGACTTTTCTAGTACCAGCAAGTGACACCATTGGTGTATCTGCTGGGTCAATATTGTAAATGATATCAGAGACATCCTCTGGAGTCTCGCTAACAGTCTTACTCTGGTAAGAAGTAACAGAGTTGCTAACTCGTGCCATAATTGCCTTTAGTGCTTAGCCGAACATTTGTTCAAATACAGCCTCTGCATCTTCAACGGAGCCAGTTTTGCGCAATTGCGTATTTGCTTTGCGCAAACGAGTATTCTCATTTTCTGGCTTGAAGGAGCGGCCTTGGGTTCTTGTGGCTTTCTCTGCTTTGGGCCTTACTGCTTCCTGGGCTTTTGCTTGTCCTGTGCGGAACAAGTAAGCATCTCTGAGCATACTGACCAACCGTGCATCAAAAGCTTGATTCACATCATTTTCTGTCATGCCGTATTGCTGTTTAGCGAATTCCCTAATTGCGGATTTTTCGCTTTTAGCTACTTCGGCATCTTGCCACTCTGGTACTAGCTGAAGGAGTCGTTGCCGTTGCTCCTCTAGGTGGCTTGCAAACTGTTGTTGCTGGAGTTTCTGTTGCTCCTGCTTTACTACTTCCAGCTGCTGATGCCGTTGGGCACGCAGCTGCTGTCTATCGTTATAGAGCTGCCGCTGGACAGTCCACTCTACTGGGTCTTCATGGTAGAGCTTGTCCCAGTTGATATTGGGCTCTGGTATTTCTGGATTGGCTTGGAGCTGCTCTGCTAGCTGCGATACCTGAGCTAGGCGCTGGCTGTATTCGTTTACGAGCTGCTGGTTTTGCTTGCGCTCTTCAGCCAGGGCTTGCGTCTTTCTGGTGTAGTCACTTTGGCGCTGGTAGCCTTTCAGCATTTCATCCAGGCTTACCTCTTCCTCCTGCCCGTTGACTAGTATCTTGTATCTAGCTTCCTGCTGCTCTTCTTCTTCTAGCTCATCTTCTTCATCAGCTTCATAGGCTTCTTCTTCTTCTTCCTCAGCTGGTTCATTAGCTTCCGCCTGGGCAACTGGCTCCTCCTCAGCTCCTTCTGGCTGTGTGCCTTCCAAGATCCCCTCAAACGCTTCTGCTGCAGCATCTGGTGTCATCAGTAATTCTTCACTCATGATGACCTCTTTCTAGTCTTGGCACGCTCTGCACGGTTGAGGACTACACTTACCTGCGTCTTGATGGCTCGTATGGCTCGTATCATATGGTATGCAGCTTGCCTTGTTTCAATTGCCTCTACTTCAGAATTTTCTATGATTTCGTGCTGAGTTTTGCTAATCTGGTCTAGTAACTCATTGAAAGCCGTGGAAGCTCCTAGCTTCCTGACTTCCTCACCTAACTTAATCAGTTGGTCATCTTGCATAAAACTACCTTCCATTCATCCATGAGTGATGTAGTTACTTCCTTAGAGAACGTAGTCAATACACGTTCTCATGTTTCGCTACGGATGCTCCCTGGGCCACACAAAGTGAAGAAGCTGGCGCAGCTGGATTCTCAAATTGAGCAGCTGGAGCACCTAAAGGCTCAGCTAGCTGGCAGCTCTGAAGCGCTCCAGTGCGCTTAGGTTTGCTAAGGGCTCCCCACGGTCTAGAGCTCGTTGGAGCTCGTCAAAGCCTCCCTCCGTAAAGCGCTGACGCATCAGTTGAATATCTGGCCTGACCTTCAACCCTCGTGCTTCCATTTCCTTGTCCAGCTCGTAGATATCCTTAATGGCTCTACGTACCTTGGGCCCTTGTAGGTTCTTCCTAAATTCTGGCGTTGCTGTGCCTACACTCTCCAAAAGCTTTCTGGTAACCAGCCCCTGCCCTGGAGTTTTGAATTCCTGCTCAAAGCTCATGAAGCCAGCCTGCTTGGGCTGGATTTTTTTGTTGAAGGTATCGTCCTGCTTGCGCTTATTGGGGTAGGTTGCTTTCTTGCCTGTCCCTACTTTCTTCTCTTTCCATTGCTTGAAGGCATCATCTTGGTTGACAATCATTGGCCTGACTCGTGTCCCTGTGCCTAGCTGGGATTGCAGGAAGGCCTCGTCTGCCATCAGCTTCTCTACATCTGCCAGCCCGTCCTTGTCTCCTCTAAAATAAGGGTAGGCTGTGATGGAGCTGCCTGTGTCACTCAAAACAATGTTCGGGTAGCGCTTTGCCAGCATCTCCATCTGCTGAGGCATCAGTGCTGTTGGATAGAAGATAGAGGCTGCATCGGTTTCAAACTCTGCAGCTCTTTGAGGCGTTGGGTAGTTCCAGCTGACTCCACCCTGCGCTCCCATTGCAGCTCTGGTTGCGCTCAGTACGTCATAGTCCTGACGCTTTGCTAGCTTTGATGGTAGCTTTTCGTTCTTGTCATCTGGGCCAACAAGGCTAGGGTTCATCAGTTGGTTAAACTCTACCTCTCCCCCTTCGGGAGCCCATACCCCTATACCGTCTCGTGTAGGTCTGACCCTATCCTTATTGAGTGCCTGCACTAGTGCGTCTCGTGTTTCCCCTGGAGCCATGAAGTCTGCTCTGGGGTCATCAAGATATTCTTGCGCTAGGGCTTCATCTTCAAAGAGCTCAGGGAGATGCCCAGCGTTTGCGTAGGGCATCATCTCGTACTGGAAATTGACTGCATTGGTGTCCAGCTTTGCACGGTCAACGTCATCAATCATGATGGCGTATTGCTCTAGCATCTGTTGGTCTGGAGCTATGGGCATCTGCTGTCCAAAGCTACGTACTGTCAGAGGAGTCGCTCCTCCAGCTGCAGGGAGGCCTGCACCTCCGTCAGGGGTAGGAGCCAGTATTCCTGCATCTATTAGGGGTTGGGCAAATTTACGTTGCTGAAACAAGCTGGCAAAATCCGGTGTGTTGGCAATGAGCTCTCCGGTGATGGCTTGCTCATCTACCAGCTGTGCCGCATTCATGGCATCTGGGTTCTGTTGCCTGCTGTTCTTGTAGTCGAGTAAGGTCTTGGTGTAGCTCCAGATAGCCTCTTGGACATTGGCTACTGTCCAATCATAGCCTGTGCGCTCACGCAAAAGCTCTGTGGCTCTACGCATAGCAGCATTGGTTGCCAAGTACCCTTGGCCTGGAAGCCCAGCCCCAGCCTTGCGGTCTACGCCACTGAATACATCCTGCAGCACATTGAATGCTCTACCCTGCCAAGTGTCATTGGTGCTATAGTCGTAAAAGCCCTGCAGGTTCTTCATGAAGGACTGCACCTTCGGCCCACTCAGCTGGATGTCAAACGGGTCTTTCTCTTGTAGTGCGGTGACACTGTTATTCTTCCAACCAGGTAAAACACTTTTTTCTCCCCTGCCCCCTTGGACACTCTGGCCCATAATCTTGAGGATCTCGTCTCTATCAGTAGGCCTGCCTGCAGCTTTCCAGTTCTTCCAAATGTTTAACGTGTTTAAGAAGTTGGCTTCCACGCTCGTTTGTGGCGAGGTAGCTGCCAATAATCCAGCAAATCTGGCAGCATCGTCCTTCCCAAATACTTCCACCAGGGCAGCATGGCTTGCCTCGTACCAACCCACTTTACTTGCGCCAGCTAGCGCTAGGGTTGCCATGTGCTCAGGGTCAAGGTTCACATCATGCCGTGGGCTCACATACTGCCGCTGACCAGCTCCAGTGGCATAGTCTGCAATCTCCTCCAGGTTGGGAACCTTGCGCCTTCCCTCTGGGAGCTGCTGTATTTCTTCAGCCATCAAGTAAGGAGTCAGGGCCCTGAGCCTGGGGTCTGCTGCTACTGCCTCAGCGTAGGGAGATGCATAGATAGCATCTCCAGCTGGGCGGCCCCTATACGTAGGGATCGCATTGCCAAATTGCTTGCGGAAGTCTGCTTCGCTATTGAGAGCTCTAGGGCTCAGGGGATTCATCCCTGTTACGTCCAGTGCTGTCTTTACGGGGCTAAATGCTCCAACAGCACTGAGGAGCTCCTCAGCTCCTGCAGTCTGCAGCTCTTGTAAGTTTTGTTGGGTGTCTAGTTTTCTTCGTGCCATAAGTTTGTCTTAGCTCATGAAGTCAAGAGGGTCTACTGTCGAGTAATTGCTAGGAGTTAATTGACGGGAGCTTGCGGTGGCATCGGCTGCTGAGGCTGCATAGCCTGCTCTGCCTGCATGGCCTGCTGAG
>Ga0181599_1000924_pt1 | contig 30184 bp, 16 predicted proteins | sample 041ome_3_FD_148658 | JGI IMG/M metagenome (GOLD analysis project Ga0181599, IMG submission 148658) | Coastal salt marsh microbial communities from the Groves Creek Marsh, Skidaway Island, Georgia - 041405US metaG (spades assembly) | ecosystem: Environmental > Aquatic > Marine > Intertidal zone >...
CCGGACGTCTCCGGACTCTTGCGTCAAAGTTCTGTCCTCAGTGTTCGTGCCAGACGACAATCGACCACTCGTAGCACAACCTTGGTTGTGAAAATGGTAGAGCCCCAGCGACTCCTCCTGCGTGACACACAATCTAGGTGATCGACATCTCGATAGGTGCGGTTTGGGGAGGCGACGACGGCGCGCTGGGAGACCGGGGCCGACGACGGCGGCGCGTGGGGAATCGTATTGTGGCGCGATGATCGTTTTGTTATATTCTTCATTGCCACTAGAGCGCGCATACTTCAATCAACGTGGTAGCGCTGTCGGGCGTTCTGGTGGGCGTAGTTGCCATACGCCGCGCGTTGCCCGATTCGAGCGCGGCGTCTATCTTCCGCTTCGTCAAGACGAGCGAGTGCTGGACCGGCGTATTTAACGAGAGCGAACGTGCCGCCCGCGGCCCCGCCGTACAAGAGCGCGAGAACACTCGCGACGACGCTCACGGCCGAAACCAACGCGACGAGGAAGAACGCCACGCCGGACCAAATCGACGTGCTAAATGAAGATATGAGCCCTGGCAACGCAAATGCGTAGGAGAATATCGCGCTGAGCATTCCCATCGTGAAATTGCTCACGGCGATAAACGCCCATCGCAACAGGAACGATATCGTCGATTCGTCGCTCTTACCGCGGAGCATCAAATGTAACCCGTCCCAAAAAGTCGAGCGCGTCGCGAACACTTTCCCACGCTCGTAGCTTCGCTTAAACAGTGCCTTCGCGTCGCCCACGCCTAGCTCGGACCACAGACCAAGCTCAGAACGAGCTTCGCGCATCGCGGCGTCCCGTTTCCGCTCCTCGACTCGTAACGCTCGAGCGGCGTCTCTCTGACGTTTCTTCGCTTGCTCGATTCGCGAACGCTGACTGGGCGTCGCCGTAAACCGCCACCCAAACGGTGTCACCGCCCTCAACTCGCGCTCTGCGTCGTAATACGACGACGATACCCGTCTTAACGCTTCGCCGATTTCTTCGTCGACCCGTCGCAAAGCGTCGTCGTAACGCCGCTGCATCGTCGGCGTTATCTCCACCGGCGCGCGCGCGTAAAACGCCACGTATATTCCCAGGCAGTACAACATCAACGTCCCAGTCGTCTTGGGCGTTTTCATCGGCTTCCACCGTCCCAGAGCGCGCACGAGAGCCCCCGCCGTGGATGTTTTCTGCCGACTCGATGTTGTTCGCGTCTCCACGATCGCGCGCGTCGTCGCATCTCTCTCGCGCGCATCCATAGCGGGCGCGGGTGTCGTATTCTCCGTGAGTCCGTCAGCGTTCATCGCGCGTCGCGCACTGAGCCAATCTCCAGCCATCACTCGTCACTGCGCGACGGTCCGACGGCCAGGCATGGACGCCGAGACGGTGACGAGCGCACTGCGCGCGGCGTCGAAAGTAGGTTCTGCCGCAGTGGTCATCATCGAGGTGTGCGACGCGAGCGACGATCCGTCGTCATCGACGTTCGTGTTTCAACGGAAAACGGCTGGATATCCCGCGGCACACTTCGTCGGTTCGCTGTGTTTATTTGGCGGCAACGCTGAAAAAGAAGACGCGACGGCGCGCGCGACGTTGGAGAGGGAGCTCGCAGAGGAGCTTCCGGACGCGTTCGTAAGCGTCGTCATGGCTAACGCGCGCGCGCACGGGCGGTACCTCGTTGCGGACGCGAAAGGCGCGTACGCTTTCATCGCGTGCGCGTTCGCGGCGAGGATACGCGCGACCGACGTCGACGTCGACGCGCTAGTCACGGATGAAGGCGAATTAGCGGTATTAAGTGTTAGTCAGTGTGGGTGTGAGTCGTTCGCGTGGTCGTACGATCGCGTCTTCCGGGACTATCTCGTTCTTCGCGATGGCCCGCACGACGTCGTTGAGGATGCACAAGGCGAACGGCGCGATGAAGCCGTCAAAATATCCGACGACGCGGACGTCGGCGAATGGGCGGTACTCGTGTGAATGATACTGTAGAATTAGCAACGGTAAATTATATTATTTCAACTTGTAGAAGGATGGCTGTATTTATTGAGTGCGCGTCGACACACATCGGAAAATTGTGAAAATTGTTCGACGGCGGCGAGGAATGAGAAACCTTCGCCGTCGAGTCACCTCGACGTGATCGTTAGCGCTTTACCGACCCGACCGTCAGCGTGCTCATCGACGGTTTCGTCGGCATGGTGAACTCGACGTAACCCGAACGTGTCGGGTAATCGAGGCTCACCTCGCCCAGGTTGAGGGCATCGCATTGGGTATTATCAAGTCTTTCGAGCGTCTCGATAGCCTCGGTCGTTCGAACGGTGTACTTTTTGTCGTCCAGCGGATCGTTAAACGTCGTGCCGTCGGGAATGACGACATCGGGCATGTGCCACGGGTACGAGTCGCCGACGACCTCGCAGTACGCGTACCCGTATTGCACGTTAACCACGGCGTCCGTGACGACGCCCGTGGCCGAGTTGAAGCATCGGAACGGAAGCCCGTGCATGTAGCCGGTGTTGTAGTAAAGACTCAGATCCTTGCCCACGTAGTTCGTACCGGAAGACGTCGCCGCGTGCGTGGAGGTGATTTGGCCGACGAGGGTGATTTCGGGTTGCAAGAAGAGCGTGTCCGCGGGATCGCTCGGATTTTCAAACCACACCATTTTCGACCAAGGTCCGCTTTCGTACACGTAGTACTCGTCGAGTGATCCGATGTATTCACACGGCACGTCTGTAGCACAGTTCAAAGCCGCGCGATTCGCCTCCGTGGCTTCGAACAACTCCATGTGAATCGCGTTCTCGTTCCACTTGAAAGTTGTGCTGCTCCCCGCGTTGTCGTACATCACGGGCGTGCTGGACGAAGTCAGAATCGACGTTTGCTTGTCGAACGTGTAAGTTTTGTACTCCGAGTACGTAGACGACCGAGAGGGCGTGTCGAACTGATAGTCCGACGTAACGTTACTCTCGCCGAGAGCCGCAAACGTGCTCGGATCCGCGCAGCCGGAGGCGCACGTCAGCGTCAACGTACTCGCGGTGGTTGTGGGATTCACAACGGTCGTCTTGCTCAACTTGACGTGCGTTGCGTTGAGCAACGTACCCGAACCGGTGACTGGTCCCCAAAAACTGGCGGGTTCAGAGCCCAGATCCGTCGCGAAGATGAAATCTCTTTCGGCAAAACTCGAGTCTGTAGACTTGCTCACGGTTTTTAACGTCGATTCACTCGAATTGTATACCACTTCGATGCTGTAGAAACTGCCATCCGATGGATACACGTTCACGGTAACCTTGATATCCGGATACGCGCTCACGGCGACGACGACGGGCGAAACCTTGTACAGAACGCCGCTCCCCGCGCGCAGCGTCTTGTCGACGTTCTGTGAAGAATCAGACCAATCCACAATCATTTCAACGGGTTGGCCATTCACGAAGGCGGCTTTGGCGGCGGCCAATTGGTCCGGAGTATACGCCACGGGTGGGTCGGCCATCCAGTTCATGGTAGGGAGATCGACGCCCCCGCCGTACATGACCCAGGCGATGTATTCGGTTCCGCTCACCGTGGCTTTGAGCGCCGACGAACTCGTTCGCGACACCAATGCGCACGTATCGTCGTAAAGGGTGTATCTGTCAGAGCCGTACTTGCGAGACGCGATGTTGTCGCAGTAGTAGGTAGAGTTTAGCTGGAGTTTCGCTTTGCCGTCCTGGGCGAAGACTTTGCCGTCGGCGGGGCCTTCGTCATTGTACTTGAACACCGCCTTTGTGACGCCACCCGTGAGCGTCTCGCTCCGCGTCGCGGCTTCAAAATCACTGCTGCCGTCGTATGAATATTCATACCAAACGGTGGCGTTTTTAGTGCAAACCGCGTCTGCGTCGGCGGTGATATCGCACGATCTCTCGACGAAACCGACCATCGGCGATACCTCCCCGCCGTTGCCGTCTGGAATCTTCGGCATTTGGTACGTGAAGATGGATTTTTTTATGTTGACCCTGTCGCCGTTGATCGCGATGTCCGAATACAAAACTTTCATCTCCGTGTCCACGTTCATCATCGAACCATCGTCTTGCGGCATGGCCACCCAAACGTTGATCTTGAAGTCCCTCGTGTCGCTCGTGTCCGTCACGTTCGCTCCAGTGGCGTTGACGACCCACGAGTAAATCAGCTCACCTTTTTTATATTGATTTTCGCAAAAGCTCGCGTCGATTTCGGCGATGTATGCGCCGGAGTTTAAATTTTTAAACCAGCCAACATTGCTCATGAAACACACGATCATCGTCGGCGTCTGGAAGATTTCGGACGTGATGTCCCGAACGTACGTCGTAGGCGGCGCCGCCGTCGCGTAGGCGGATTCAGCAGAGCAAGAATCGACGTCGATGGCGGGAGTCACGGCCGCGAGCGAGCGCCCGTCGACACGAGAAGCGCCACTCGCCGCGGTGGTGATACCTGCGGCTGGAATCACAGAGATTGGCGTCGGATTGAGCGCAGCTGCGATCGCGCTCGATCTTGCGGCGGCCGAGAGTGACGAAACCGCCGCGGGCGCGGACGGCGCAGGCGCCGTCACCGTCACCGTTGGCGCCGTCGCGGCGGTCACCGACAAGCCCTGGCCCGTGAGCGCGGTTGTCAACTGTGTCGAGTCCACCGCTTGGTATGTCGTCTTCACGCTCGTTTGCTCCGTCGCGTCGCTCACCGCGACGTTGAACGCGATCTTCACCCGCGAACTCACCGCGAGAATCTTACGAAGCGCCGCGCGTCGTCGAGCGACATCGGTCACGCTCGTGATCGTGACGTCGTTGTACTCGACCGTGCTCGACAGCGACGCGACGCCCCTGCGAAAGTTGAGCGCGTTGTTCGGGTTCCCGTTAAACTCGTAGGCGGAGAATCCGGTTAATTCCGTCTCTCCATAGACAAAAACCCCGGCCGCGGCATCACTTTTCAAACCGAGGCCGAGGCCGACGCCGAGGGCGATGGCGACGGCGACGATCGTCGCGATCGTCGCGAACACGCAGCGTTTACCCATCGTGTGCGTTCGCGCACGCGCGTCGTTTTCTGGCGACGCGGGCGCGTCATCTGCGAACGGGAGGGGGGCGTGCATATCGGGTTTTTTGTTTTGGCCGGGATTATCTTCATACATGTACCCGAACTAAAAAGCCACATCACTTGTTCACGAGATACCGCAAAAAGTATCGATCGCGCTGATTCCCAAGAGTCCACATGCTGTCGAAATATGAAGATCCGTAATCTTCCGGCACCCCACTTACGAACGGACGGTCGACGTGAGGGTGATCCGGGATGAACAACGCGCGAGCCTTGTAAAGCTCGCGACACATGCGCATGGCGTAGGCGGAGTCGTCTGTGACGCAAATTAAGTGACCTCCCGGCTTGAGTACGCGATGCACGTCTCGGATGAATTCTGCATTAATAAGCACTTGCGAGCTCCCCACCCATTCTGGAGGGTCGGGGTAATTGACGTAGACTTCGCTCGCCGTATTCATAGGCATCCGTCTCGCGTCAAAAGCGTCACTCGCCATGCCACACACGAGCGCGAGATTTGCGTCCACGCCCGACCGAAGGGCTTTCATCCACGTCATTGCGACTCTGTTTCGACGCATTTCCACACCGATCCATTGGATTTTGGAATCTTGTTTCGCCTTGCGCGTGATCCAGTCACCGTGACCGCTACACACTTCGACGCGCACATCCGAATCGCCGGCGATGTTCGGCGGCCTTTCCGCCTCGTCTTCGCCAACTATTCGCACATTTGGCGCCCGATCAACTCCTTTCATGGCTTTATCGGCGATTTGTTTCCTTCTGGCGAGCGGTACGTCTCTCATGTACGCCTCGACTTCTTCAATTTCCCTAGACGCGTCTTGCGCTCGTAGCTGTAGGAACAATTGCACGCTCTTCGACGGCGCGTCTGGATCTTCGACGTCATCATCGTCGTATCGAGTCGTCGCGCCCGCTTTCGCCGCGGATTTTTCGGCGTCGACGTCGAGCGTTGCTCGGGCGTCGCGACACGCGTTCGCCGCTACGTCTGCGTCGGGCATCATTAAACTAGAAGCTACCGCCAACGCCACGTACGACTGCGCGGTTACCACGATCCCTTCGCGCTGAGCGTCTCGGATGAAATCCAACGCCTGCTGCACCATGAGCTCACCGCATAGAGTTTTGATGTAATACTCACACACCGTCGCGTCCAGCGATGCATGGCGTTCGCGCATCATCTCCAGACATTTCGACGCATTCTTCACGTCGCCGTATCGCACGCAATTTCTCAGCAACGTCGCGTACGTGCGCTGATTTGGTTCAACGCCGCAATCTATCATCTCACGTATCACTGATCGCGCCCGATCGATATGGCCATTCTGGGACTCTCCCTTGACGAGCACGGTGTACGCTACCTCGTTCGCTTCGATGCCCGCGTCGCTCATCGCCTTCCAAATCGTTCTCATTTCCATAACCTCTCCCACGCGCGTGGCTGCGTTGAGCATATTTGTGTAGGAATACACGTTCGGCGTCAGGCCAACGCGAGAGATGCGTTCAAACGCTTCCTTGGCGAATCCGTATTGCTTATCGTTCCCGAAATCCTTGAGCAGCCGATTGAAAAACTTTACATCCTTCACCTTCATCGCTCGCTTGAGCAACGTCTGCGCCTCTCGCGCCCGTTTGCGATTTTGCTTCACCGCGCGTTTCATGCCTTCATCGAGCGAGGCCAAGTACGAGGTAGATAGCCCGCCATCGGTGTCACCGTCGTCTCGAACAACTTTTTCGCTCGGCGCGTCAACGTCATCGCGCGCGCGTTTGCGCGTCGCCGCCGCGGCGTTCCTTCGCGCGGCGCGATTCTGATTCTTCTTTTCGTACTTTTTCTTCTTCCGCGTCGCATTCGACGTCCGATCCATCCTTTTCGACACAGCTCGACGCGCGACGGAATGGCGGCGACGTTGGCGGCGACGTTTACGCGACTGCACGCGCACGCGCGCGACGCGCACGTCGCGCGCGCTGGCAAAGGCAAACGTAAGTCGCAGCGTCTCGGTACCGGTGGTGGCGTGCTGGACGCCGCGACGACGACGCCATCGACGAAGAACATCGCTGGTGCGGTGGGGCCGGTGTCTTGCGACGCCGACGCGATGACGGACACGGTTGAATTCTTTCTGTTCGCCCGTCGCAAGACGAGCGCCGGTGGAGACGACGAGCGTTGGCTGCCGCTCGGCGACGTCGTGTTCGAGCGCTCGACGAACGTGGAGGACGTGGCACGCGAGCGCTATCGCATTCTCTGCGAGTACGCACGGAAGCGATACTTGCGATTGAATGTGGGCAAGGGTGGGTTAGAAATCGGTGCGCGCGTGCAAAAGGGCGTAGCTAAACATCCAGACGCGCGAGACGCGACGGAGATCGTTTACGTAGCTTGCGAAGAGACGGCATTGACATGGGACGCGACGGCGGCGGCGGATGCGACGAAAAGATTTGGATCGTTTCCAGCGATGTTGCGTTTATTAAATAACGCAGAGCCGCTGACGGCTGCGGTAAAGAATAGAATGCTCAAAGCCTCGGCACAGTTCGCGGCGGAATGAAATCGTACGTGCCAGTCGCACGCTGTAATACCAGTTCAGAAATATCAATGATCAACCCATCGCTCAGGCAAACTCCATAAGAGCTGCGGCGAGATGCGTGAGCTCCTGACCGTACGCGACGCGAATCAGTCGCCCGACGACATCTCTTGAATATTCACCCGCCAAGGCGTGTCCTACCGCGAGCAAGAATATTCGCTCGCTCGATCTGATGGGTCTGAGGCCGAAATGTCGATTGAGCTCCGTCACCATCTCCACGTGTGAGCTGGCGATTATCGGGAAGACCTGAGACGTGCCATTCGTCTCGTTCGAAGCCTGAAACACAAAGTGACCTTGCTCTTTTAATTGCCGAGACGCAGTACTGAGCACGGAAATCGTGACTTCGTATGTCTCGAAGTCGTCGGATCGCTCGGAGACCGCGTGCAAATCGGCGTCGTTCAAGTTCGTAATCAATTCGACGTCGATCATTTTGCGCGCCTCTCTTCGCGGGCGCGTCGCAGCCTGAAGGCGTTTCATGGGTCTACCACCCATGGCTGGACGCGTCGATCCGCTACCGACGCGCACTGTCATGTCTGATTCATTCAACCTTCTACCGATGAACGTAATGGCGCGTGCGCTCCCCACCGCGACGGCTACGGCGCTGGAGCCGACGATGCAAGGTGCGACTGCTTGAGTGCTTTGCGTCCCTACGTGCATGAATTTCAATGGACCTTGCACTCGAGCGAACGTATCTCGTTGATTCCGAGTAAAGACGTCGACTTGAGTAACGCACTCATTGGAGCTAGTCGACTGCAGTTTTTTCAAAAACATCGCGAACTCGCCGTTCGGTGTGTTAATGAGCTCGATACCTCGCAACCAAACCTCTTGCGCAGAAAAGTCGACGTCAACCGACTTGGACGGCGATGCGTTCACTTCATCGGTAAAAAGCTCCGCAAATTCGGTGAGTTGACGTTTCATAGACTCTTTCTGTCTGTTGGTTTGCTTAGGCTTGAACGCGACTCGCACGCCGTCCATGTGAGCTCTCATCTCTTGAACGCTCATGTGCAGCTCTTTGGAGATGTGTGCGACTTCTTGAACGCTTATGCCAAGCGTCGACGAACTTCGCATCTTAAATTCCGACAAGTCGCTCTTTTGGGTGTCTTTGCCGAGCAAATATTTATCCGTCGCACGACGCCAAGCTTTGAAGAGTAAACCGCGGCGCACCGCGAACGCGTCCAAACCCGTTGCTACCAAACTCAGGCTCAGTCTACCGCGTAAGTAAGCAGTAACACGCGACATCGCATTCAAGTGATACCGGAGCGCGAGCGGCGCGAGCGTCGCGACAACCCATCCTTTGACGCTAAAGTGCATACGTATGCCGCGATATATCGGAGCGATGTTGTCCAGCCCGACATAAAACGTGGGATACAAGATAAAATTCAGGACACAGCACGCGAGCGCGGCTTTAAACCTTTCCATGGCGCTGATGAGCGCCATAGCCACGAGCGGTGGCGCGACGAGTAACGTCACAATTTGAGCCGGGTCAAAGCTGTGCCCAGAGTATTTATAACCGACGATGTTCAACGTAACCGCGGGATGACGCATCACCGACTTGACGACGTGTCGTATGAGAATACCGGCGTCTTCAAAGTCGTGCATTGGTCGACCGTGCACGTCTATACGGAAGAAACCAATCAAAATGACGTAATCGATAATGGTGGCGAGTGGCAAGTATCGCGTGTACAGCCCCTTCAGGAACAACGATGGATCTTGAGTATCGTTGAGTGTTACGTGCGCCACTCCCTGCACGCGCACGCCTCTACACATAAGATAATTTTCGAGCGTTAACGCCACCATGAAGTAAATCCACATGTAAAACCGGCGCACGTTCAAACCGTGTCCTGGAGACATCCCTAACACGTACCACAAAATCGCGCTGGAGACGCGTCGCACCGCGCGCTCGAAGAGGCCCGCCTTTTCGCCGCGCGGCGCTCGGTTTCGTCTTCGATTATCGCGCTCTAAATATTGCAGCACGGCAGCCGGTTTTATGAACCGTCGCGCCTCGCCCGTCGCGTCTTCCTCCGTCGATCCTCCGTCGTTCGACGACGCGTCCCCTCTTTCCTTTTGTACCCGTTCGCGTTCGCGTCGTCTGCGCGTCGTCGCGCTCCCATCTCGTTTCTTCTTCGTAGCCTTCGTCGACGACCGCGGCGACGGTGACCGCGACTTAAGCGACGTCGACGCTCGCGTCGTTCGTCTTGTCCGCATCACTCGCGCATCGTCCGTACCGTCGTCGATAACGTCACCGACGACGTTTACGCAGTCCACGTCATCCAAGTCCGCGCCCGCCTCGCGCGGCGCCGTCCCGCGCCTGGTGCGCGACCTCGACCGCGTCGCAGGCATCCCGTCTCGCGCTCGACGTCGAGAGGTTTCGCGCGTCGCGCGCGCGCGTTTGACGGACGCTGCCGCGATCGACGACGCGGATCCGTCCCGTGGCGCACGTCGCGTTCGCGTGGTCACTTCGACGCGTTCGAAGCGCGCGCGACCGCGACGATGCCCGCGTCCACGGTCGATGACGTCGTCACCGTTCTCATCACCGGCGCGGCGGGGCAAATCGGGTACGCGCTCGCCCCGATGGTGTGCGCGGGCGCGGCGACAGGGCCTGGGAAGAAGATTGCGTTGAAACTGTTGGACGTCGAGTTCGCGAGCGAAGCGCTGCGAGGGGTGAAGATGGAGATCATGGATTGCGCCTTCGACGCGTGCGTCTCGGTGGACGTGTTCACGGATTGCGAAAAGGCGTGCGAAGGCGTTGACGTGGCGATCATGGTTGGCGGGTTTCCGCGCAAGCAAGGCATGGAACGCAAGGACGTGCTGGGGAAAAATGTGGCGATTTACAAACAGCAAGCGAGCGCGTTGGCGAGCAAGGCGAAGAAAGATGTGAAGATTGTCGTTGTCGCCAATCCCGCGAACACGAACGCGAAAATTTTGGCGAAATTCGCGCCGTCGATTCCCAGAGGCAACGTCACGTGCATGACGCGGCTCGATCACAACAGAGCGCTCGCGCAGTTGGGTGAAAGAAGCGGTAAAGCGACGATAGAGGTGAAGAATGCGATCATTTGGGGGAACCATTCGTCGACGCAGTACCCGGACGTGAATCACGCCACGATCGAGGGTAAGCCCGCGCGGGAGGTGATTGGAAATGACGCCTACCTCGACGGCGATTTCGTAGACGTCGTGCGCGCGCGAGGCGCGGCAATCATCGAGGCGAGAAAGTTGTCATCAGCGCTCAGCGCGGCGAGCTCGGTGTGTGACCACGTGTACGATTGGATTCACGGCACAAAAGAAGGTGAATGGACTTCAATGGGAGTCATCTCTGACGGGTCGTACGGCGTCCCAGAGGGGCTGGTGTACTCTTTCCCGGTGACGTGCACGGGTGGCAAATGGCAAATTGTGCAAGGGTTGAGCATCGACGAGCGCTCGCGGAAACTCATGGACGAGTCCGCGAAGGAGCTTACGGAGGAGTTTGAGTTGGCGGAGCAATGTTTGGCAGAATCTGCGTAGCGTCGATCCCGAATGTAATCGTCAATCGTTGTCGCTAAAAGACTTGTGCGCAGTGGGATTCCGCTTCGACGGTTCTAGTTACAACGCATCAACGCGAAGGAGTCAGGGGTTATATTCTATAGTTGGGGTTTACGTGACGTCGTTAAGCAGCGCCAATCACGGTTCAACAGTTGTTATTCACGCAAACGACTCGGCTGGCTTGCCGTCTCCGACGGCCTCTGCGAGCGTAGTCGCCGCCTCAAAGGTCTCCTTCTGTTGTTTCGCGCTCGCTCTTCGCTTGAGTTTATTCTGCGCCTCCGTAGAACGTTGCTTTTCTGTCATCTGCAATCGCCTATTTCGACTGCGCAGGCGCTCCTTCTCTCGCTGCTCTTTCGTTTGGTGGCGTCGGCGTCGCGCGCTTCTCAACCGTTCTCGCTCCTTCCGCGCCACCTCTCGCGCCATCGCCGCGCGTTTCTCCGCGCTCGTCGCGTCGAGCGCGCTCGTCTTCACCGCGCGCTCTTCGGACGAGCGAAGCTTCTTCTCCAACTCAACCGCCATCGCTTGAAGCGTCAGCGCGGGCGGTGAATTCGCCCCCGACCGTTCTCCGTGGCCGTCGTCGTCGGGGGACAAGAAGACGTCCTCGAACGCGGGCGCGGCGGAACCTCTCTTCGTCGGCGATCGCTCCGACCTCTTTCGCGCGCCCATGTCGAGGGGGCGACGTCGCGGCGCTTCTCTCGCCGGCGTCGATGTGTCGTCTCGGTCGGTCGGTCGCCAAAGGACGGGCGCGCGTGACGCGGCGAATGCGCGATCGTGGGGCTGGGCGGGCGCGCGGCGAGCGGGGCGCGCGCGCACGGCTGCGGTGGTCGAGCGGCTCGTGTACCGGTTTTAGAAGAGTGTTACGTCCCATTATTATATCATCGTATCATCATCGACGCTTGGTTCGTCGTCGACGGCGAGGAAGCGCCGGCGCGCGCGCGCTGGAATTGCCAAAATTCTCGCGATTCTCCAATCTACTTCTTGTACTTGGCCATGGCCGCTTCGTAGCGCTTCTTGTCCTTGGCCGCTTCCGCTTCGTACTTGGACTTGTCCGTCGTCTTCGCCCACTGCGCACCGAGCGCCTTGGCGACGTCCGTGACACCGAACGACGGATTCTTCTTCAAAATCGCCGCGCGTTGATCCTTGGCGAAGAACATGTACGCCGAAAGCGGGCGCTTCGGGGCGTTCGGGTCTTTCACCTTCTTCGCCTTGACGGCGGTCTTCTTGGTCTTGGTGGTCTTCTTGGCGGCGATCTTAGCCATGGTGGATGTTACGGTCGTGAGTCGGACGCGTCGCGGTGTGGCGCGCCCGTCGCGCGCGCGCGGCGATTATTCTCTCCGCGTCACCGCGCGACGCGTTTTCGCGGGCGCGTTCGCTTTCTTTGGGTGTTCTTCATAGGTTAAATCCGTCTAGTATATACATTTTGTGCGCGCATAAATTTTATGCGCGGATGCGCTGGCACGCGAGATTTCCTTTCTCCTTTTTTCGGCGCTTTTTCGAAGATTTGCCTACCGCTTCTGGTGTCGCACGTTTTTCATGACCGCGTACGCCATGGCGATCCAAAACAGCCAAATTCCGAACACGGCTAAGATATTCGTGCCGAGCGAATGCGAGACACCGTAAAAATCTGACACACCGACGGCGGTGCCGGAGTCGTCCACAAACACTTTCGGCTCTGAGTTGCGAAAATGATTTCTCATTTGCGCCATCCAGCCGTATCGGACGAAGAGCGTGTGGCGATACCACGCCCATCCCTTCGGCATGCTCTGAACGCGAATGATGATACCGCTAAAAAGAAGTTGTACTACGTTGTAAATTGGCAACAGCGTGTTCGCGCTGTCCATGTCGGGCGCCGCGGCGGCGCACACGTACGCCAAAGCGATGCCGCACAGCATGACGCCGTAGTTTATGATCCAAAAGTAGAAGTAACTTCCTTGAATTCCGCATCCAAGATACAGCATCATTTGCGCGATGAGCGACACTGGAATCGCCAACACGCCTTCTTCGATTATTTTGTACGCGATGTAACTCGACAAGGGGTACACGCCGTCGTCTACCTCTCGATAGAACATCGCCCTCTCCATAACGACACTCGGCATGTAACCGGAAGCTTGAAAACTAGGCAAAATGTTCAGCATCGAAAGCAAACTTGCGACGTTTAACTGAGTCGATTGGTCTTGTGCCGCGCCGGTTGGTTCGCCAATTTTCCAGAACAACGACATCATAACGAATCCAAACAAAAAGTTGCCTGCGGAACGCGCGGCGACAAAATCGGGCGTTTTGTAATTGTATCGCGTTCGATATTTGATGAGAGTCGCGACTTTCGACATCGCACCACGCGTGATTTTGGGTTGAGGCGGCGCCGGTAGTTGTTGTTTCGACATCATCTTGACGCGCGACGCGTTCGCTGCGCCGGCGGCACTTTTGGCGAACGCGCCGACGAAATCGACGTCGTCGCTCGCCACGGTGCCGACGAAAAAGTCCGCCATGCTATACGACGCATCGTAATCGTAGCCCAATCCACGGAAGTACGGCGTGACAGAATCGAGCGCTCCAGCAAACGCAACGCGCCCTTTCTTCAACATCAGCAATGAATCGAATAGCCGAAACGCCTCCGAAGTTGGAGAGTGAATGGTGGCGACGACGCAAACGCCGGAACAGGCCAAGTGCTTCAGAATTTGCACAATATCAAGCGAAGTCGCGCTGTCCAATCCACTCGTCGGTTCATCGAGGAAAAGGACGTCCGGATCCGTGACCAGCGCGAGTGCCAAGTTCGTGCGTTTCGCTTGCCCACCCGAGATGCCGCGCTTGAGCGCGTCTCCGACGATGACTTCAGAGCATTCACCCAAGTTTAAATCTTCGATGATCGCCGGCACTCGAGCCAAAATTTCCACGCGTTCTTCTTCGTTTCGTGCTCTCAATTCAGCCCAATAGTTGAGCGTCTCTTTGACCGTCAGCATTGCCAGCAGAGTGTCCCTCTGCTCGACGTACGCCGCGCACTGCCGAAACATCGCCTTTGACGCCCGTCTGCCGCCGTAGTAGACGCCGCCCCCACTCACCTCTCCCGACGTCACTCGATCGGTGATGACGTCCAGCAGCGTCGTCTTCCCAGCTCCCGACGCTCCCATCAACGCGTGCACCTTGCCGTGTTCGAACGACGCCGTGACGTTTGACAATAGGGCGAGCGGTTCCGACGACGCCTTTGCATTCGTCACCGTGTACGAAACATCGTCGACGACGACGTCGAGCGCGTGGCGCGCTTTGTTCGTGCTCAGCGAACCCACTGAAGGCACGCGTTTCATGTCCGGGACGTCGACCGCCGTCGAGGGCGTGCGCTTGAACGACATCAGGCGACTGAGACCAAGCGTCGAAGTGTCGACACGGGTGACCTAGCGCGCAGAGCTTCGCAGAGCTGCGGCTTCGCGACGAAAACCGTCGTAGCGTCGAACATCCGCTCGGATGATCGCATTCGGGCGTGCCGATGCATTAAGAAAACTATCGCTACTTTAAGTCGTGTCGCTCGTCTATATCGGGGAGCGTTCACGCGCTGGCTGGGCTATGTGAATTTGAGGTTTTGTTCCGACGTCTCCGCGTCTTGGCTACGTCGTCTTCTTCGTCTAGTCTTTTTCTTCCCACCAAGAGCACAAACCTAAACCGTCTTCGTTGATATCCGCGATGACGAGCATGGGTGCGAACGCGGCGTCGCCTCCATCTCGCGGCGCGGCGCCGCTCTCCCGGGTGAGACTCGCCAGTTCCTCCGCCGTCTTTGGCGATTCGGGAAAGCGCACGGCGACGACTTTAAAGCGAAACCGCTCGCCCACCTTCATCTCCATCAATTCGCCATCGTAGTCCCACATCCAGACCTTGGAGTCATCGTCGTACTCACTCGGCGCCTGCATGTTCGTCGGGGGCACGAATATATCTTTGAAGAACCCAATCGACACGTGCGCCCCGTGCGCGTCGGCGCTCAGCAACGTTCCCTCGATCACCTCTCCCGCGAACGGCTTGAAGAGCACCACTTTGAACGTCACCTCGAAGCACACGCACCCTTCGCCCGCCAACACGGTCCCTCCAGAGATATTTGTGATGGAATACAGCGTCACGCACAACCCCCCGCACTCTGCGAGCACCTTATCGACGTACAACGACTCCAACTCTTGCGTCACCGCCTCGAGCGTGCTCTTGCCCAAGTTCACCGGCGCGATTTTCACCGCGCCGTCGCTCAGGGCGACGATCTGAAACATCGCGGTTGCTCGCGTTCGTTCGCGGCGGCCTTTGAATCACCTCGTCCTCCCCGAGCGCGCCGATCGGTCCGCACCGCGCCGCACCGCGGGCGCGCCGTCCGTCGGTTCGGCACGCCGCCGCCTCGCGTTCGTCCTCGCGTCGCGTCGGCGCGTTCGAGGTCGCGTCGCGTCGGCGCGGTCGTCCTCGCGTCGCGTCGGCGCGGTCGACCTCGCGTCGCGTCGTTCGCCGTCGTCGTCTCGCCCGCGTCGGCGTCGCGGTGTGCCATCCAACCATCCAACCGCGACGGGCGCCGACGCGCCGATGCGCCGATGCGCGCGACGACGGCCATCGCAATCGAACGCGAATGCGACTGCGTCAGAAGACGTCGGTGCGCGCGACGTCCCGTCGGACGGGACGCGCGACGCGTGGGATGGCGCCGACGCGACGACGCGGACGACGACGCGGCGCGGGCGACGACGCGCGCGACGACGACGCGGATGGGTGCGATTTCAGTCGACGGTTGGCGCGAGGCGCGACGACGACGACGAAATTGAAGACGAACGCGGTGACGAATGCGCGACGACGACGCGCGCGTGGACGCGGTATGGCGTGGAGGGTGGTAGCGGTGATAACGTGCGCGACGTCGTGGACGTGGGCGACGGTGTCGGCGAACGCCGTGACGTTGATCGGCGCCGGCGCGTCCTTTCCGGCGAGCGTGTACGGAGAGGCGATGAGCGCGTACGCGCAGGCGACGGCGAACGTGACGGTGACGTATAACTCATTTGGAAGTGGAAGTGGATTGTGTCGAATACAAAACGCCAGCGTGGAGTGTACGGATAGCAAAGGCGTGGACGAGGTAGATTTCGCGTGCAGTGACGCGTTGTTGAATGATACGGCGTACGCGGCGTACCCCGATTTACAGATGTACCCCGTCATCGCAGGAGCGGTGGCGTTGGTGTACAATCTCCCAGACTCTACGTATAGCGGCACGGCGACGGTGCTTAAATTCGACGCCAACGCCTTGTTGGGGGTGTTTTTGGGAAATATCACGCGTTGGAACGACGCCGCGATAACGGCGTTGAATCCGACGATGACGCTTCCGAACGAGTTGATCAAAATAGTGGTGCGTCAAGACAGTTCTGGGACGACGGAGGCTTGGACAAGTGCTTTATCGACGATGAATGCATCTTTTGCGAGCGGGGTGGGGACGTCAAAGCTACCCGACTGGTCCGCGGTGTTGTCGAGTTACGTGACGAGATCTCAAGGGATCGGTGTCACGTCCTACGTCAAGGCGACGAATTACTCGTTGGGCTATGCCGTTTTGGCTGACGCAAACGCGGTGAACGCATCCATCGCTGGTTACGTTCACGCAGGCACCTCAACAGCGGTGCTCCCAAACTCTGCGTCGATTTTGCAAGCCGTGAAGACGCGAGGATTGCAATTTGGCAACAACGGCGACAACCCGGTGCGCCTGACGGCCACCATCGCTCCGGTGCTCACGAATGCTTTAGCTTGGCCGTTTACGACGTACTCGTACGTCGTATTGCGGACTGGTATGGTTGGCTTCACGGAGAGCGATCGATTACGAGCCGGGGCGTCTTGTGAAAACGTGAAGCAGACAGTGGCGTTCTGGAACTGGTTTCTCACGAGCGCACAATCGTCGCGAATCGCCGAACAACATGGCTTTGCTGCGATGCACGACGAAATAGGCGCGCTTGTGTCTGCAAGACTCATCGCAGATGTCTATTGTCAAGGGACTCGCGTCGCGGCTGTGACAACATCAACCACTGTACAGGCTATACAGGTCGGAGTCACTGCTCCAGTCACACTCAATAGGCTTCTGTACTCGTTACGCGCCCTGTACGAAGCGTACAATTCGAGCTCAACGCTCGCCATTAGAGAACTGACCACTGCGGAGGGCGCACTGGCAAATATCCTTGCCGATAACGGTATGGCGATTGGGATTGATTTGGTTGGCACTCCTCTCGCCGCTCTATCAAGGCTACCGTTGTTCTCGATTGAGGCACGAATGGGACTGAATAAAGGTGTTCTTCAATTAGGAGCGACAGGGACGACTCTGGCGCTCGACTCTGTGGCCGTCGCGGCAATTTTAAGCGGCGACGCCACGACGTGGGGGCATCCCGAAATAGTGCGCTTGAACACCTTTTTAAACGGGGTAACGGCACCAATCGTCTTGGCTGGCATTCTCGATCCCGAAGCAAATGCATTCTATCGCACTTACCTTTCACAACTGGTCACTGCAAACGCTTCTTTTACGTTGGCTACACCGAGCTTTCGTGGGTTGTCATATTCTGAAGTCGCTGCTTTTGTTGTTGAAACTCCAAGCTCGATCGCTTTTCTTCCTGGAGACGTGGTGAATGCTTTTAAGCCTTATCTGTCGTCGTCGAGCGCGTTGAGTAACCTCGCGGCTACCCAAATGGATGTGTATTACAAACCAGTCAATAGCGGCGCAGAGTGTGGGGGGGCAATGCGCCAGGCGCTCAAATCCATGCTCAGCATGTTAGAATGGATGGCTTCCGACACCGATGTACAAGGTATTATTACAGAAGCTGGTGTGACGCCATCGTTTGCCTCATCACCGGCTGTGCTGCAGACATTTTTATCGAATGTGCGAAGCGTGACGTGCAACGGCGTCTCCATTCTGAATCCACAAAATGCGCAGTCGTCGGCTGCGTTGAGTGTGAGTCCACTGATAATGGCCCTATCTGTTGGCCTTGGGTTGTTGACGTTTGCGATGTTCGCATTCTTTGGAGGGGCACTGCTGAAAAGTTTATTTGTCCAGACAATTTTGAATCAATACAAGCGCTCGCATCCTCCAACCGATGCGGAAGTCACAATCGTCGTCACAGACGTCCAAGCTTCGACGCAGCTTTGGCAAAAAGCTTCGGTTCACATGAATCGGGCTCTTGCAATACACGACAAAATAATGCGGGCGGCGATTCATCAAACATTTGGTTATGAGGTTTTGACGGAAGGAGACAGTTTTGTCATCGCGTTCCACTCTGCAGGAGATGCGCTCAAGTTCGCGATGCTGGTTCAAGAGCGCATGCAAAACTACGCCTGGGACTCACCGCTCATTAGAGTGTGTAATGAAGTCTACGACGCGTACGACGCAGAAATCTTCGAGCAAGCTACACAAGGTCGCAACTTTAAGGCAAAGGAACTTTTACTCAACGCCGTTTCGAGTCGTAGAGTGATTCAAGAAGACACCATGTACGACGAAGGCGACGTGAGTACTCATGCTGGTAGAGGACAAATGAATGCGTTTAGAGTTCCTCTCGGGGCGAAGGCTAGTCCCTTGAGTGAAATTCCTAAGATTCACGGTCTTCGCGTACGTATCGGCATGCATACCGGATTCTGTCAGAGCAGAACGCATCCCACGACGCGACGACGAGAATACTACAAGGGGGCCGTGACGATTGCCAGCGCCGTCTCCGATTGTGCCACTGGTGGTCAGACTGTGATTTCAGGGGAAACAATGGCGGCGATACTAGGTGAGATCAAAGAAACGTCCCGAGCTTTCCATGCGCTTCACATGGGACGCCATCAAATGGGGTTGAACGCCAAAGAGCTGGATTTGACGGAGGCTGTCGACGAGAGAACCGTGCAAGTTGACGGCAAGGTTGGGCTGGACGACTCGTCAGCGCCTACTGACGACGTCACGTTTGCGCTGACCACGGATAGCACAAGACTAAGATGGCGTGCGTCCGATTCTGAAACATCGACAGAGGAAGGCTCGTTGGAAGTGAACCCGGCGTACCGCTACGCGCAAAACGCGAAAGTCTCAATCATAAAGAAGGTGGCTTACGATAAAATACACCAGACGAGTCTATTCCAGTCCGAGCTGGTGCAAGCCGTGCCGAAGTCGCTTGCAACTCGTTTGGCGTTATTCTCTAATCTGCGCACTGTGCGTCAATTGGAGCCATCTTATTATGATTCGCCAGGACTGAACGATATGAAAGTCACCATCGTTTTCACGTACATCGAAGGTTTGAAGGAACTCAGCGTGGCATTAAAGGACGTGATGGAAGACTCCGTGGGTCTTCTAAATGCGGCTGTGCGCGCCACGCTACCAGTTTTTAACGGTTACGAGTCTAGAGAATCAAATGGCGAATTTTTGCTCGCTTTCCACTCGCCCAATGATGCGTACAAATGGGCTCTTCTTGCTCAAAGCGCGTTCATGAAGCTCGACTGGCCGAAAAAACTGTTGACGCATCGGAGCGCGAGACGCATGCGCAATGGAAGACGCGACGTATTCTTTGGACTCCGCGTGGGGATGGGTGTATGTTCTGGTAAGTGTGCCGACATCAGACCATGTATCCGCACCGGACGCTCCGAGTATTTCGGTGCAATCTTGAATTTTGCGTCGAGGGTTGCACGCAGCGCCAAAGGTGGGCAAATTTTAACAGATTATGAAACCTTGAAATCGGCCATTCAAAACGATTATGTGGTTGAATTTTGTCACGATCTAGGAATGTACCAATTTAAGGGCATCGACAACACCGTACGAGTCATTCAAGTCTCCGACGCGTCGCTGATGATGCGTTCTTTTGAGGAAATTGACGCAATCCAAGTCGCACCGCCGGTTGGATTGGATGAAGATCGCGATTTAAGGTCGCAAACACGGAGTGACGATCGTTCAAGTGTATGTATTTTGTTGTGTACGGCTAAATCACCACTGATAAAGATTGTGCAGTCGTTGGTGCGAGCCATTCGTAAAGAGATACAAGTCGTCAGTGCGCAGAGGATCGACGACGTCGTCAGTCAATTAAGACATCGTAATTCAGCTGGCCTCATTCATAACCACATGGTGATTGTTTCTGATGAGATCGAACGTTTAGACGTCGTGGATGCTTGCCGACAAATCCGCAGAAAACTCAACTTGTTTATGCAGCCGAGGCTCGCAGTGTACGCTTCACTCCTAAACGATCTCGACGCTGAACAGCTCGGCATTGACTGCCTTTTGCCTACTTTGGATGCACCTTTTGACGCTAGTTCATCCCGCAATTCATATGTCGATGGTGATAGTGATTCGGAGTACGAAGAAGATATGATTGCGTTCAAACAAGTGGTTGAATCTTTCCTTTTGGGAGAAGCGAGCGAGAGTGGCTTGGGCGTCTTGCAAAGGCTGTCAGAATCAGGCGGTATTGCATCAGCACCGACTCTTGAAGCGAATCAAAACGATGAGAAACTACCAACGTTCAAACAAGCGCCCGTGCCAACTCATAACAAGCCGCTTTTGAGCATGTCCAACATTGGGATGTTGACTACGACGCTTGAGGCGGTTTGCGCAAGAGCTTTCGCAATCGACGTGAATCAACAGCTCATATTTGCTACGCGCCGCGCCGTGAAGGCTGGTGTGGGCGCTTCTTCGGGACCACTTCCGCCATCAGACTGGCTATCTCGAGTAAGTACTGTCGCTGCGAAGGCGCAAAGGGGTATACTCCGTCAGTCTTGGGTTGAAACGATAAAAGGCAGTTGGCTCGACGAAAATTCAGAGGACGAATACGTCGACGCCGTGCACAAACCGATTCGTCTCGGCGATGATTTCGCAGTTGTTTTAGTGACTTTGCAAAGTCGTTGAAGTGCGTTTAGTTTTATTATACATTACCTAGTAAGATCACTTGTAGAACAATCGCGAGCGCTGTAAAAGCAATCACCTAATAACCGGTATCTCCAACGAGCGACGCATACGTCGAGTTCTCTCTTTCATCCGCTCGTCGGTCCCGAAGTTTTCCCGAAGCTTTCAGCATGAAAGCTGGGAGGTCTAGTCCTAGTAAACTATAAATTATTTTGCGTGTTTCTTTCATGACACTCGGTGGTGCGTCCCACGAATTCAACGACAGGGTTTCAGCTGCGTTTTCAGTTCCCCGACTCGGTTCGGCGACAGCAAGGAGGGCAATGTACAAATGCTCCGCCGCTGCGCAACGCACGCGAGGGAAGCGGTTCGCCATGAGTGCGAGTAGCCCCATCGATGCTGATTCGTGAACGACGCTATCAGCAGCACCGACGAAGTGAGCCAGGCATGCGCTCCCAGTGACGAGCTTTGAAATATCTCTGCTCGAGAAACACTCACAACGAATAGCTTCGATGAGTTGAATCGCGTGCGTGTGCGCCTGATCCAACGCGCCGTGCGAAATTAGGGCATCGCACACTCGTAAAGCCGGTACCGTAACGCGATCAACGTGCTTGTTTTGACACAGATCTTGTATAATCGATGCCACAACAATATCTGGAAGGCCCTCAAACCGCCTAATCGCTCGTAACAACGCATCGGTCGAAAAGCGCACCAGACTGTCGCCTACACTTCCGCAACTCAGAAACCATCCGCTCAACGCGGCGTTGACGTACGCCTCTGCGCCGAGAACGGGAGTTAACGTCGCGAAAATTGTCGAGACATGGGAAGCATCTGGCGCTGTTTCGACAGTCGCTGGCAAGCAACATTGTAAAACATCGTAGTCTGGCACACCAGAGAGCGCGTGTACTGTTAGTTTGGCCTGCACTCGCATTCTAACTCGAATCGCGTCACCACCACGCACGAGCTGCACGAGCGTCACAAGCGCTTGACATCGAATGCGGTCGATTTTTTCGAATGCTTGCTTGAGAAGTGCTGTCATGATGTTTTGCGACTGATCTGCAGCTAAAGCATTGCGCATTTGCAAAGCGGCGACAAGCACAGGGAAGCATTTCATCGCCGATTCTCGCACCCACGAGCCGACGTCGCCACGGTTGTCAACGCTGTAGTCGCACAAACATCCGAGTAAAGTGGCGATCGCAGTGTCCGATACAAAGGCGATGTCGTCGTCATCGATATCATGGCACTCTGCACACATTAATTTCACACTCAGCTCCGAGAGACTGATCGTTGCGTTCACCCGCGTCTCGGCGTCTCTCATTTCTACATCTTCTTCCGGTTTCGTGGCTACCGACAGCGCCGTGATGACCGCGCGCAGAGTTGCACTTTTATCTTCACTATTTTTCGCGGCGAGAAGACTTGTCACAGGAAATCCGCCTAATACGAGCGCCGATCCACGCCGCACGACACCTACGAGATCGTTGACGACGATTTCAGCGTGCCTCAATAGCAAGCAATGAGCACGGTGAGATCCACGCGAAGCGTAATTCGTCTCTGTAAATGCGGCGATGGCGTCTGAGGCGGCAGCCTGTACGTCTCCGTTGCAGCACTGCAGACTCTCTTCCGCAAAGTAGACAAAGGCATCTGTCGCCTTCGAGTCAATCTTGTGATTCTCGTCGCAGCACAAAAACACGCACTCAATGAGCCTACACGTCGCGCCACGCATTATTTCGCCGCCTTTTCCTTTGTACATCTTCTCCCTTTCCATACTTTGAACTAAATCGGCTACTCGTTCGAAACAGTCGTCTTCGAGTTTTGTTTTTGCACGCTGTGTCACGAGTAACATCTCACCGATCGAAAGCACAGCGCCGTGGCGCGTCGACAAGTCAGAACTCGTCGCGCGCGACAGAACTGTTTTTATGCCTACGTCACCGATCCACTGCGGGTCTAAATTACCCAGAGCTCTGATTGTTTTCGTCGCGAGTTGCCGCGTGGCAAGTTCCCAGTGCGTGAGCTTCGTGTCCAACACGTGCTCGAGTAACGAACGCCTATATTCTTCAAACTGACAGATGAATGGTGCCACCGTCAACGCAGCTCGGGTTCGCGATCCAAGCGAAAAGTAATCCGCCACGGTGACAATGTCGATGCCGTGAGGAAACTTGCCGAGCCGTCCGACGGCTTCTTGAAAGGCAGCGGATGCGGCTCGGCGACAATTAACTTCACGATCGAAACACGATATCATGAGAAGCCTCGGTGCAAGTTGGTCGACAAAAGGTTCGAAAACGCCCGGTTCATATGCGCGCGCAAACGCCCAACATACATATGCTGCCGCATCTCGCACGTGCGCACCGATTGAGTGCGCTCCTCGTCGAACGTCGTAGATGAGAGCGTCCATGCATCGCGGTACGGCCTCCACCAATCTATTCGGCAACAACAATCCACGTCGAGCGAGCTCAGCCAGAGCTAAACATGCGCCGTGCCAAGTTGAATCGCTTTCGATAACCGATAAGCACGCCAAAACCGCTCCAACGACTTCGTCACCAAAATCACGCGGGAGTCGAGAGCTAATTCTCCCCAACGCTTTCGCCGATGTCCAGCGTACGATAGTCTCCGCATCTCGCAAACCGACGAGACATATTTCAACAATATCATCAACAGCCATGTGCACGTCGCATTTATCATCTTCGTCCGCCGCCGTGGTGAGTTGCTTCGTCGGCGGCTTTTGCATCGCCCCGCTCAAGTTATCTTGCAAACACCGCGCACCACGATCATATCGCCACGACACCACTCGAGGTTTCATAAAAACCAAACCCACGCGACTGGCGAGCTTGATACTCAGTTGTCTCACCATGGTCGAGCGTTTCGCCAAACTTAGCCGCGTCGCGCAATACTGCGCGTCGTCCCAGTTTCCCTCCGCGTACGGCAGCAACTGCTCTCGAGATCCAATCTTGTATATCGCCGCGAGCGCCCGCAGTACACCCGGTACTAAGAAAATCATTTCTCTTTCCTTTTCATCATTGACGTCTCCACGAAGCGTCGCGCTCGACCAGGTCATGAACTCGCGCAACGCCTCGCTCATGTCCGGTCGCGTGAGAAGCTTGGCGAGCGTTTGCGCCGCCACGTCGCGCACCGCGGACGGATCGCCTAAAAAGTGCTTGCACTCTCGCATCAAATCACTCACGACGCTCGGAATTTTCGAACGCGACGAATGCGGATCGATCGCGCTATCGATCGACACCAAGTCAAACGGCGCCAACGCCAAAATCGACAACCAACTCGTGAGCACGCGTTGCGTTTCCCACGTATTGTCTCCACGCACTCGCGCTTCCCGCAGCAGACGCACCGCCGGCTCTAAATACTTCGCCGCGTTCGGATAGAACCGCACGCACGTCTTCCATCCGCGCACGCTCGACAGCGCATCCAGCGCCCTGCAGCACGCGTTCGCGTTCGCCTTCGCGTTTTCGTTTTCGTTTTCGTTTTCGTTCGCCTCCGTCGACGCTCGCGCCACCGCGTCCATCAAAGGCTCGATCACGCCCCCCAGCATCGGATCCAGCACCGTCGGCTGTTCTCTATACTTTTCAATCACTCCCACGAACGCCCGCACGTCGTCTTCGTCCGCGGCGTCGTCTTCTTCGTCGCGTCCACGCGCGCTTCGCCGAGTCAACGCGCGAACGATGGCATCCATCGCGTCGCCGTCTGCCGCGACGTCCACGCGCGACGTCGCGCGCTCGCGACGACGCGCGTCATCACCCTCACCCTCGCGCGTCCCCATCGCCGACGCCAGACGCGCGTGCGCGGCGCCTAGTCCGCCGCGCGCGCGTCTGGCGATGACGCGTGTGGCGGTTGGCGCGTTCGGGCGCGCGGCGCGCGCGCGCGCGCGGCGGACTAGGGTTAGAGCTTGGAGTCAACGCGCGCGCGCGAAAGGACGGACCGTCGCGATCGGACGTGCTTTTATACAATTCTAAACGCTCGCCGCGCTCGCGCGCGCGCGCGCGTCCGCGGCGGCGCGATTCAAACGCCGCGCGGCGACGCTAGGAAAACGCCCACCGCGCGAAGAAGACGAAGACGAAGACCAAGCACACGACTTGCCAAAAATATCCCTGCCTTCTCGCCTGCTCCACGACCTGCGCGAACGCGCGCGCGCTTTCTCTCAGAGCGTCTCTCGCTCGCGCGAAGTCATCGCTCTGTTCGTCGAGCATTCTTCGCTGCGCGCCGACTTCGTCGTGAATGTCGATGGTGATGTTCTTCAGCGCCGACGCGCGTTCGCTCACGCGGTCGATGTCTCGATCGTTTTCGCGCTCCATCGCGCGCGTCGCGGCGTGCATCGCGCGTCGGCGACCGCGCTCTGTCGCCGTCGTCGTCGCGTCGTCGTCAGTCGCGTCGTCGTCGGTCGTCGTCCATCGTCGTCGTCGTCCATCGTCGTCGTCGTCCAGCGTCCATCGCGCATCGTTCGCGTCGTTCGCGTCGCGCGTCGTTCGCGTCCGTCGCGCGACCTCGCGATCGATCGATTCGCGCGCGTTCCGTCGTCCGCCGCGCGCGCGTCGCACCTCTCGCGCGTCCGCGCGCGTCGTCGCGCGTCGCGACGTGCCGCTCGACCAACGGCTGCGGGACGACGGAACGCGACGCGCGATGCGCTGACGCCGACGCGCGAGAGGTGCGACGCGCGACGCGCTCGAACGATGGCGATGATACCGGTCGACGACGCCCTGGCGATCGCGCTCGATGTCGTCGCGCGTGGCGCGCGCGCGACGACGACGAAGACTCGAGTGGAGCGCAGCGCGAACCGCGTGTCGGCCGAGGACGTGCGCGCGACGACGCCGCATCCCGCGTTCGCGGCGAGCGTCATGGATGGGTACGCGCTGAACGCGCGCGCGAGCGCGGCGGCGATGCGGGCGAACGACGACGGTGGGGCGACGCGACGATGGGAGTTTGAGATTGTCGACGACGAGGCGTCGCGGGCGGGACCGGCGAAGGCGACGCGCGACGACGAAGGACGCGAATTTGGCGCCATGGAGTGTGCGTACGTCACCACGGGCGCGGTGTTACCTCGAGGATGTGATTGCGTCGTGCCGGAGGAAGCGTGCGAGGTGGTGAGGGAGGGATCTGGACGCGCGCGCGCGGACTCGAGCGACGTCGTTTCGGGAAAGTGGACGCGCGCCGTCGGGAGCGACGTGCGAGGCCGAGGGGAAGTTTTGATCGCGAAAGGTGAACGGTTGAGCGCGTATGATGTTGGCGTGCTAAAGTACGCTCGGGATGTCGTTGAGACGTACGAGCCTCCGCGCGTTCGCGTTTTGAGCACGGGCGATGAGTTGGCGGCGAGTGCGAGCGACGTCGCCGTTCGCGGAAGCGTCGTGGACACAAACGGTCCGATGTTGGAAGCGCTGTGCGGTGAAGAGGGCGCAGAAGTAATATCGCGCGATATAGTGCGAGACGACGAGGCTGCGACGAGGGCAGCGTTCGAAATGGCCGTCGCCGACGCTTCGTGCGACGCGCTCATCACCTCTGGCGGCGCCTCGGTGGGTGACAGAGATTTCGTGAAACAGACGATCGAAGGTCTCGGTGGGAAGATTTACTTTAGACGTTTGGCGATGAAACCGGGGAAGCCGACGATGTTCGCGACGATTCCTAGAGCGACGGGTCCGCCACTTCTCGTATTCGCACTGCCGGGCAATCCTGTTAGCGCGGCGGTGACGTTTACGCTCATCGTCGCGCCGTGCCTTCGCGCGCTCGGTGGAGTTCGCGAATCTGGACTTCGGCGCATCCATTGCGTATTAGATGAGACGTTACGTCTCGACCCAGAGCGCGCTGAGTATCATCGCGTCACACTAGATTGGACGCGGGGGAACTTACCCGTCGCGCGCTCCACTGGCGCGCAAATCAGTAGCCGCTTACTGTCCATGCGAAACGCGGACGCGCTAATCGAGCTTCCGCGAGGACCAGGGGTGGTGGAAAAAGGCGCCATCGCGAGTGCGCTGTTGATTTCAGATGTAAGACACGCGAAAGGTGCGAACATGGAGAAAATACAATGGCCCAAAAAGTCACGCGGCGACGAGAGTCGGCGTTCGAACGAGGCGCTCGACTCCATCGTGACCGTGCTCGACGCCGAGGGATCCGTCCGGGATTTGAAACGCGTCGTAGGGCTTGAAGAAGACGCGAGGCGTCATTGCCGTGCCGCCGGAGATTGCGTGGACGCGCTTAATAAACTGAGGATGTATTCAGATGGCGATTCCACGCACGTTGCGGTGACAGACGCGCAGTCGCCAGGATTACGAAGAGGAATCGCAACAACTTTGGAACGACTGCGCGTCGTCACGCCGATTGGCGACGTTATCACTAAACGCGCGTATGCCCGCGTGGGTTTAGTTGGGAATCCGTCCGATGCATACGGAGGCAAGTGTGTGGCGTTTACCATTTCAAACTTTTTCGCTGAAGCGTCGCTACGCCGAACGCCATCATCGAAGCGCGTAACGTTCGCGCCGGGCCCGTACGACGGAAACGCGTTCGATTCATTCGACGCCTTGTCGACGCACGTATCCCAACACGGTGTCGATGGTGGTGTGCGTCTACTTAAGTCGCTATGTTGCAACCTCATGCGATATTGCGAGTCGACAAAGCAGAGAATCGATACGTCATGTGGCTTTGAGATGTCATACACGTCGAACATCCCGAAACAAACCGGCTTGAGCGGTTCGAGCGCCATCGTCATCGCCGCGATGAGATGTCTTCTCGAAATGTATAGAATCAACATTTCGTTGGATGATCAGACCGAGCTGGCTTTACGCGTCGAGCGCGATGTCGGCATCAACGCCGGACCGATGGATAGAGTCGCGCAGGTGTATGAAGGCGCGGTGTTTATGGATTTCACAAAACCGCGCGCGTCAACAGCATGCGGTTGGCGCATTCACGGTGAATACACGCGCGTGGAGACGGATGAATTGCCTCCTTTGTATCTCGTGTGGGCCAAAGACAACGAGAGTGAGAGCTCTCGAATTCACGCCGACGTTCGGCGTCGATGGGACGCTGGAGACGCGGATGTCGCAACGTCGATGTCGCGCCTCGCGTCGCTCGCCGACGACGTATTCAAAGCTATGGCAACGCGACAAATCAACGTCGAAGAACTCAAAACGTCGATCGACACGAACTTTGACATTCGTCGAGCGCTTTTCGGTGATCAAGCGCTCGGCGCGTTGAATGTAACACTCGTCTCGGTGTGTCGCGAACGCGCGGGTTGTGCGGCAAAGTTTGCCGGCAGCGGTGGCGCTTGCGTCGTCGTTTGCGAAAACGACGACAGAGCGCGCGCTTTAAAGGAAGCGTGCGACGCGCACGGGTTCGAAGTCGAACGCGTCGTCGTGCGAAAGTAAGTTCGATAGCATAGATAGAATGATGAAAGGACGAAAGGACGAAAATCGTTGTGAACGTTGAAAGTTTTGCTACTACATGGATACGTGCGCGGCGATGCCCACTTGAAACCCGTCGCTGACGCGATCGTTTGTCCCCGCGCGCACGACTTTGCCGTAATTCATTTCGATCTGACCGATCGGCAACGGCCAAACAATGCCAACGCCCAAAGACGCGCGCGTGGCGTCGCGAACAACCTTGATCGCGTCTTTCGGCGCCCCTGACAGAGCGGCGAGCGGTAAGAGCGTCCCGGCGGTCGCAAACGCGTGGAAATGAATCCCAGCCTCCCTCATGGCTTCAAATTTCTCTCCCGGAATATCCATCTGCAACGCAGCCGTGGCGCTCCACACGAAATCGCCTCCTAAAGCGTCTCTCGTGAGCGACGGTTCTCCATCTTCGGCGCTCGACGGCGTCTTTGCGCCCGGTGATTCCTCCGCCGCTGCGGTCTTTTTCGTTCCACGACGCGCGTCACTCGGGCCAACGCCGTTATTTTCGAACTGGCGCAGACACCCGACGCCACCTAAGAAGAATCTATCCGCAATGCACGTCCTACTGTCACCATCGTTGCCAGATTTCCCCCACGGAAATAACACGCCAAAGCGCCCAGACGCCGACGCCGTGATACCGCGCGACGCGTCCAACGTCTCAACGACGTGCGCGCTGACTTCAGACTTAACGAACTTTGCCGCGAGCGCGTTATCCATAAACCCGATGCCCGCTAACTCGGACCGAATCTTCCACAAATAGCCCGACGTCGGCCTCACCTGTCTGTCGAGGCGGTCGGAGACGTACGTGTGCGTCACCGCCGACTTGAGCGAGTGTCCGAGCTGACGTCGAACTTCCCGGCTAGCCATGCGCGTTGGATCTTGAACATCTCGCCACGCGATTTCGTAATCCACCGTTCCCGGTCCGTCACCCGCGACGCCCACGCGAATGCCCCTCGACGTCACGTCGAATGAGCTCAACTTTTTAAAGCACTCGACGGACTGAAAAGCGCGCGCGTCCAAATTTACGTCGCTCCCGTAAAGTTTTGGTTGTTCCCACGCCGCAGAGTACGTCGAGCTCGAATTCTGCCCCTTGATGAGTTCGACCTCAAACTTTTCCCCGTACCCGAGCGGGTTGCGCAGCCCAAACGTCGCCTCCGCCTCGCCCTCGCCGCGTTTGCTCACGTACGTTCCGACTTTAAAATGAAACGCGTCTTTTTCCTCCACGCTCACCACCACCTTCGCCCCCGGCACGTCCCCACCGTCCAACCGTCCTCCCTCGTGATCCGCATCGATCACGATCGCGACGTCTTTAAATATCCCGTATTCATACAGCCTCGCGTTCGCCGCGAAGAGCGCGTCCTTGATCCCGTCCAGCGTCCTCGCCTCGCGCGCCCTCGCCAACTCTCGTTCGATCACCGACGCTCGCGTCCGTTCGTTTCCTCGTATCTCGATCGACGACACCGCGCACGCGTCATCGCGCACTCGGTCGTACCGCGCTCGGAATTCATTCACCGGCGGCGTCGACGTCGTCGCCCCCGCGTCCGCCGACGCCGAGGATTCCGCCGACGCCGAGGATTCCGCCGCGTCCGCCGCGTCCGACGTCGCGTCGCGCCGCACGCCTCGCGCCGTGAAGCGCGCGTCGTCGTCGCGCGCGTCCGTCGTCGTCGTCGTCGCCATCGCGTCGTCGTCGTCGTCGTCTGCGGTGACGACGTCGACGCATCCATCCATCCGGCGATCCCATCCCGGTCATCGTCCGCGCGAGTCCCCCTCGCGACGAGTCACGACTCGTCCGCGTCGACGCCCGTTCGCCCGCGCGTCACTGCGCGACGCGACGCGACGCGACGGACGACGGACGACGGACGACCAAACGACGCGCG
>Ga0181599_1000931_pt1 | contig 30064 bp, 20 predicted proteins | sample 041ome_3_FD_148658 | JGI IMG/M metagenome (GOLD analysis project Ga0181599, IMG submission 148658) | Coastal salt marsh microbial communities from the Groves Creek Marsh, Skidaway Island, Georgia - 041405US metaG (spades assembly) | ecosystem: Environmental > Aquatic > Marine > Intertidal zone >...
CGCGAGTGACGTGTCGCGTGCGCGTGGTGACGTCACGCAGGCGAGTCGCTGGATTCGTTCGGTGCGCGTGACATTCGACGACGACGCGCGCAACGCGACGGGGCGTGGACGTGGGCGTGGACGTTCTATAGATAGAGGCGGGACGTGGTGTACGCGCGAGGGGACGCGCGATCGGGCGAGGGTGCGCGCGCGCGTGAAGGGTGGGCGAGCAGAGCCGAGGCTGGAGCAGCGCCATGGCGCCGACGGCGGCGACGGTGGTGGAGCGCGCGGCTGGGCGGCTCGCGGCGTCGACGTCGTTTACGCGACCGGCACCGCACGCGGCACCGACGGTGGAGAGTGATATTCATCACGTGCGCGCCGCGGATGTGCACGTGCTCGTGGTGGATGACGAGAGGATTTGTCGCACGGTGACGAGCGTGCTCTTGCGCAATTGCGGATACCGCGTGACGACGGCGTCGAGCGGGGAGGAAGCGCTGGAGTTGTTACGACGAGGGATAGAGTTTCATTTATTGTTAACGGATGTGATGATGCCGGGGATTGACGGGCCGGCGCTGTTGCAAATTGTGCGAAACGACGAGCGGTTGCGGGACATGCCAGTCATCATGATGAGCGCCAACGAGCACAGCGAAACGGTGTTTCAATGTATTCAATACGGCGCTGAAGATTATTTGCTCAAGCCCGTGTCGAAAAAGGCGGTGAAACACATGTGGCAACACGTGTGGCGGAAGTCTCAGTTGTTAGCCGCGCGCGCGGTGCCAAGATTTGAAAACGGGGAGGAGGTTTTAGAAGACGAGGACGAAGACCGCGGGGAAATGGTGCACGGCGTGCCGGCGGTGCCCGAACATCCATCGGCGTCGAACGAGGGAGAAAACGTGGGGATGGTGATGATGAATGAAGAAGCGAGCACGCCTGGTATTGGTCCCGTCACCGGTGCCTTGGTTGGCGAAGGTGAACTATTGCGCGCAAAGGCTACGTCACGGGCGTGCCCGTACGCCGCGCGTCGCGCCGCCGCGCTCATCAACGACGCCATGGCGTCTCCAAACTCGTCTCACGACGCCATGGACATGGAAGTGGATGGCATGAAACCGTCGTCGATGGAAAATTCCATGGCCGACCTGCAACACTTTGCCGTGCCGGACACATTTTCAAAGCCCTTGCCCGAGGCGCTCGCGGGTTTTAGCAAACACCCTCGACGTTTGCGCGATTGGTTGAACGATACGGATGCAATGAAGCTCGTGTCTCGTGAAGACCGCGCGCATGTCGCAGCACAAGTTGCATTGTGTTTTGATTCGACGACGATAAAATCGTCATTTAGCCATAGAGCGGATGCAAGCCGACTGGAAATTACTCCGCAAGGTGCAATTTCATCGCCGCTCGGCGGCGCGCACGAGGAGGATGCTCTCAAAGAGGATTCATTCAGCGCTTGCTCGCCGAGTGAGTTCCTAGCTCTCATCGCACTCGAAGTGTTGTTTCCGAAAGTGCATGCGGCGCTGCTCAAAGAGCGCGATCCGCATAGTAGCTTGGCCAAGGTAAAGTCTCTGAGCGGTTTCGCGAGCGAGATGAAGGCAAAAGCGCGCCGACCCGAGGCGGATGTCGTCGTGCGATTACTTGGGAATGCCCCCATTAGTGCGATTACCGCATCTAAGGAGTTTCAAGTAGTCGCGGGAGACGCGCGCGCGCACGCTGTAGACACTGAGCGCCGAATATTTGCGTTGAAGCGCTTGGAGACCATTCTTGAAACGTTGCGCACGGCGCGAGACGCTCAAAAGCAAGAGTTGTCGCACTCGCGAAGCATTTTGGACGCATTGGTCACAGAAGTTGGCGTCAACACGAATGGCAGCAATGTGCCCGCCAAGAAGCGCGCAAAGCGTGACGAAGACGCCGATGACAGTCACGCCGCAGGCGTCAAGAAGGGCTCGATTGCGTGCTATGATGACAAATCTCTCAAGTTGGTTGATTTATCGGTAGTCGTCAATTCCGGTTTCCGAAGCGCAAAATCTCTCGAAGCGAGCGTGTTTGTGGATTTGGAACGAAGCTTATTTGTCAAGTGCGCGCGTGCCATGGCTGCAGACGGTGCAAATCAAGCGTCCAAGTCTGATAGCGACGGTGCATGGGTCAAACGCTTGCGCGCCGACGGAGCTTCGGTGCAACAAGCGTTGGAGAATTTTGAAGATGAACTTTGCCTCGTGACGCGGTCAATTTCATTGAAACGCTGCGCTTCTATTGGCGGTGATTTTGCAGATTTCGCCGCGAACAACGCCATGGTGTGCTGTGCGAGTTGGGATCGAGACGGAGAATTGTTTGCCACCGCCGGAACCTCAAAGTCTATTTGCGTGTACGAAACGAGCGCCGTGGTTCGACTCGGCGCGCGCGTGCATTGCCCAGCACTGGAATTCAAGGCGCAATCCAAAGTTTCCGCGTTGTGCTGCAATCCGTACGTGAAGCAGTCCTTGGCGTCTGGCGATTACCAAGGTGTCGTGCAGTTGTGGGATGTCGCCAAGGAGGTGTCCACTTGGGAGAACACCACTCATCGCCGGCGCGTGTGGAGCATCGATTTTAGCGACGTGGACCCGACAAAACTTGCCAGTGGTTCTGACGACGGAACCGTTCGCGTGTTCTCTACGACCACCAAGGAGTCGGTATGCGTGTTGAACAATCGCGCCAACGTGTGCTCGGTTAAATTTCACCCTACCTCGGCTCATTTACTCGCCATCGGTAGCGCAGACCACAAAGTGCACTGCTACGATTTGCGTCAACCAAACGCACCGCTCGCAACGTTGCAAGGTCATCGCAAGGCGGTGTCTTACGTGCGTTGGGTTGGCAACGAAATCGTCTCGGCGTCGACGGATAACACGCTCAAGCTCTGGGACATCACTCAGCGTGACCCTCGAAAGGCGTGCGTGCGCACGTACATGGGCCACACAAATGAAAAGAACTTTGTAGGCTTGAGCGCAAACGCCAATGGCTACATCGCATGCGGTTCTGAAGACAACGTCGTGCACGTCTACGCCAAGCATTCCTCCGCACCGGTGGCGTGCTATGGATTCAACGCTGAAGGGGCAACACCAATCGCTCAAAACCGACGCGATAAGGGTGGATTCATCTCCTCCGTTGCGTGGTCTCCTGACAGCAAACATTTAATCGCCGCGAACTCTCGTGGCCACTTGAAAATTCTCGAGTTGTGCAAAATGTGAGAGACGCTCTCTCGCCCCGTCATGCACCGCTGTAGCACTCGGGAGTGTATAGAATATCATTTTAATTTTACTAGCGTAGTATACATTTACCATCCGTTCGCGCGAACATCATAAATTATTCAACGTTTACTTGGTGTTACAACCCTTGAGTCTGGGTGCACAAAACTAATACGGACGCGAGCGGTAATCAGAGCGACCGCCGCCGCCGCCTCCGTACCCTCTGCCTCCGCTGCGGCCTCCACCGCCACCGTAACCACCGCCACCGTAACCACCACCACCTGACGATTGCGGCGGTGGAGCTCCCCTGTCACCTTCCTGTCGAGGTTTGCTTTTCGCAATCTCCACCGTGAGCTTGTTGCCGTTGAATTCGTACCCGTCGTAGAACCCGGGTGCGCTTTGCGCCGCGTGCGGGTCATCGTACGTAATCACCGCCTCATCCTTCTTCTCCCCTCGCTCATCGCGATATATCTTCACGGCATACGGCCATTGATCGGGAAATCCAGTGCGTTGTCGAACTCGAGCGATGATACCAATCCCACAAAACAATTCTCTCAAGTCGTCCTCGGTCGTCTTCTCCGGGTCGAAACCTTTAATAAAGATTCTATTCGTCGTGTCCTCTAAGCCATCTAACAACCACCCAGCCGCGGCAGCACGTTCAGCCTCTTTCAAAGCCGCACTTTTTGGTGCGTTACATCGCTTACACGTCTTCCGCCAAGAAAAGTTCGAGTTGTTACACCCGTCGCATCGCCACTCGCCGCTCGGGTCCAGTTTCACCCCGCCGCCTCGGCCACCTCGGTCGCCTCGGTCACCGCCGCCGCCGCCGCCGCCACCGCGTCCACCGCCACCGAATCGTCCACCACCACCGCGATCGCCGCGGTCGTATCCACCACCGCGATTGCCTCCTCGCTCACCCCGGTCGTCTCTCGAATCCGCCCGTCCTCGATCGTCGTACCCGCGGTCTCGGTCTCGGTCTCGGTCTCGGTCTCGGTCTCGGTCGTACCCGCGGTCTCGGTCGTACCCGTCGCGGTCGCCGTATCGTCCACTCATCCCGCACCCGTCGTCGTCGTCGTCGTCGTCGTCGTCGTCGCGCGCGTTCTGTGGACGACCGCGGCGCGAATGCACCGCCTTGAATTCAATGCCATGCCATTCCATCGACATCGATCGACTCGACATCGACATCGATGTCGATGTCGATCGACTTGATCGATCGATCGACTTTGAAGTCGATGGACATCCATGTCGAAGTTGGTTTATCCGTGACAATCACCGCGCGCGCGACGTCACACGACGACGACGACGGGCGGTTGGTGCTTGACACCGCACACCGAACGCATATCGCACACCGCACACCGCACACCGCACACCCTTCTCGCACCACCTTCTCGCGAACGATGTCCGCGCCCGCGCCCACGGCGGCGTTAACCTTGCTCGGCATGGGGAACCCTTTGCTTGATATTTCGTGCGTCGATGCCGACGGCGCGTTGTTGAGCAAGTACGATTTGAAGCTGAATAACGCTATTTTAGGTGCGTTAGTGTCGCACGCGCGCGCGAACGATGATGATGATGATGACGACGACGACGACGTGACGACGATGGCGATGCGATGTGGATTATTCCTTCTGACGAACATCTTTTGTGTGTATTCGCGCGAACAGCGGAGGAGGCGCACGGCAAGTTGTACGATGAAATGGTGGAAAAATTTGAAGTGGAGTACATCGCGGGTGGTGCCACGCAAAATTCAATTCGCGTGGCGCAGTGGATGAGCCAAAAGCCCGGGGCGACGGCGTACATGGGGTGCGTCGGGGACGATAAGTTTGCCGCGCAAATGACGGCGTCGTGCAAGGCGGATGGAGTGACGACAAACTATATGGTTGATGCGTCGACTCCGACTGGTACGTGCGCGGTCATTGTGAAGGATGGTGAACGTTCGTTGTGCGCGGCGTTGAACGCGGCGAACAATTACAAGGCCGAGCACTTGAACGCGCCGGAGAACTTTGCGTTTGTTGAAGCAGCCAAGTTTTACTACATGGCTGGATTCTTCATCACCGTGAGCCCGGAATCGATCATGCGCGTTGCCAAGCACGCGTGCGAGAACAAGAAGACGTTCATGATGAACTTGAGTGCTCCCTTCATCATGCAAGTGCCGCCGTTTTTGTCGGCGCTTCTCGAAGCGTTGCCGTACGTGGACATCTTGTTTGGTAATGAATCTGAAGCCGTTACGTTTGCGGAATCCCAAAACTGGGAAACCAAGGACGTGAAGGAAATTGCGTTGAAGATTGCGGCGATGCCAGTTGCGGAAGGTAAGCCATCGCGCACTGTCGTCATCACACAAGGTTGCGACCCGACCATCGTCGCGCGAGACGGCGCCGCCAACGAGTACGGCGTCATCCCGCTCGCCAAGGAGGACTTGGTCGACACGAACGGTGCGGGTGATGCCTTCGTCGGCGGTTTCTTGTCTCAGCTTATGGAAGGCGCGGACACCGCCACGTGCTGCTCTGCGGGTAACTACGCGGCGAACAAGATTATTCAAGAGTCTGGTTGCAAGTGCCCGGGAACGCCTGACTTCAAGCCGTAAAACAAATACGCGTCGTAGTTCGTAGTTTCAGTGTTGAAAGTTCTTTCTATTTAAAATATATCGTCTTCTACAGTTATAGTGCACATTCATTCATATCAGAACGCGGTAGGTACACGTACCTACGTGGTATAAATGAGCGCGCCTCTCTAATAAACTTTCTGTTTGCTTCCGTCTTGGTCATTCTCTCGTCTACATAGTACATCGCTTCTTAGGCTTGGACACCACTTCCAGGTGCAAATGGCATTGGACTCGCCGTTGGCGCTATTCGCGGTAGAGGTACAGGTGGTGGTGATCCATCCACGGTGTTCCACGCGTAGAGCATTTCATCCCATCCACACGACGCAACTAAACCTTCCACCAAACAACTCGCGTCCAAGCCGACGGCAAACTCCGTGTGGTGCGCCCATCGATTTAACAGCGGCGTCGGCGCCTTCCAATCCCACATACCGACTGTCATATCATACGATGACGTGTATATCACCGATTCCGCATGCGGTGAGCATTTCACGCGCCGCACGGCGTAGTCATGTCCAACCAACGTCGCCAACTCGCGAGATGGGTTGCGAATATCCCACAATCGCACCGTCTTGTCCACGCTCCCGGTGGCGATCACGCAATCGTTCCATTTGTTCCAATCGCAGCACAACGCTTCGAAATCATGTACTGGTACGCTTAACGTCGCGTGCGGCTGTCTGACATCCCAAATCTTCAACAAACAATCCCCGCTCGCGCTCGCGAAAATATCCCCGTGGTGCGGGCTCCACTCCGACGCGTACACGCAATACGCGTGTTCAGCGAACGTTCGCAAGCTCACCCCGTGCTCGACGTTCCATAATTTCACAGTCTCGTCCCATGATGCGGTCAAAAACGTATCTCTCGCGCCGGCGATGTTCCATGACGCCGAATACACCTCGTGCGCATGTTCGTGAAAACTTCGCAGCGGATTCGCCGCCGGTGGAGCCGCGACGTCCCAAACCTTCACGCTTCCGTCCCCACTCACACTCACGAGCACGTTCTCGTGCGCCTCACTCCATGCGCAATCATACAACCCATCGCGCGTGTGGAATCGCTGAAGTTCCACCAGCGCGCCCGTGAGTGGGTCGTAATCGGCGACGATTTGTGCGCCGTTACCGATGATTCCAAAGTTTTGCGACGCCGATATCGCCACGCGCGTCGGGTTAAAGGGTGAAAATTTCACCGCGTAACCGTTGACACCTACGGTGTGCATCGCCCCTGGGGCCATGGTGTCCCCGTCCGCGCCCCGACACCACGCACCCGCGACAGAGAATGAGGACAGTGGGTGATTTTGTGTTCTTGTCTTTGGTGGCGCCGTACTGCGCGAGTCATGTAATTTGCGCAATTCATACAGAAGAAATGATGATGATGATGATGATGTGGTTGAATTACAAGGTTGTATTGCGTACGGCATCGGTGATGCCATCGACACCGTCACCGTCATCGCTATCGCTATCGCTATCGCTATGGCTACCGCGTCGTTTCGCCGACGTCTTGTACGTGTTTTCTCCGTCTGGATTGATGTTTTTCAATTCCTCATTCCACGTCTCGGCGTCGACGACGGCTTGAGTGCAATCCCAAAGACGCTTACTAAATGGCTCGTCGTCGTCTGGGCCAAAGTAGGTGTCGAACATTTCATCACCAGCGCGCCGGAAAATCTTCCCACCCGTGCGCGTGCCAAACGTCAATCCGTCGACGACTTTAAAGTACCGTCTGCAATGTTTTTTTCGTTCTTTATGATCCATCGGTGGCATTGCCGCCAGGGCGCCGTCGCAGAACTCTCCAAACTTTTTCACCACGTCCGCGCGCGTCGGGCGCGGCGCACCACCCCCGTCATCATCGAAAATAATGCGGTCAATGTCGGCGAGCAGACACGTATGCTTGTAAAACGCTCGGCCCATCATGACGCCGCGCAACGCGCCATCGTTGCGATCGAGTAACTCGCGTGCTTGCTCAAGCGACGTCACACCGCCATTCAACGTAAAACCACACTTCGGGAACTCATCACACAGTGCATAGACTTCATTGTACCGCAACGGTGGCACTCGTCGATTGGCACACGGATTCAACCCACCGAGCACCGCGCTTCTCGCGTGCACGATGAAATGCTCCACTCCCGCCGCCTCACGCACGCTCTCAACAAAATCCACCACGTAATCATACGAATCCGTATCTTCACTCTTCGTCATCGTCTTATCAAACCTCACCCCTAACCTATGCTTCACTGTGACCTGTTTTCCAACGTCGCACGCCTCCGCCATGCGTCTCGCGCACTCCGCCGCGCGCGCCCCACCGTCCAACATCAACGCCGCCCCAAACGTCTTGTCATCATCCGCCTTCCCGCACACCCGGTCACTCGGACACCCACAATTCAAGTTCACCTCATCGTACCCGTAGTCATCCACGAGCACCGCCGTAGCGCGCGCCAATCCGCTCGGATCGCTCCCGCCCAACTGCGCCGTCACCCGCCCGCCTTCACATCGCATCATCGTGTTCGACTTGTACCGCTCCACCGCGTCGTGATGCGCCATCTCCGTCCACAGCCGCGCGTGCGATGTTAACGAACGCGCCATGGCTCGAAACCCCACCGTGGTGACGTCCAACCCAGGCGCCACGGCGAGGCGCGAGCCGTCGTCCCAGCCATGCCTCGCATCGCCACCGCCGCCGCCGCTTCCGCGACGCGCGCGTGCGGCTGCGTCTGCCGCCGCGTCTGTCGCCGCCGCCGCGGAGGATGACGCCGAAGACGACGCGCGCATCGCCGCGCACTGCGCTGCGCACTGCGCCGCGTCGCGCACTGCGCGTCCACGAAGAACACATGAACACATCCATCATGACGTCACACCATTGCGCCGCGCGTGTTGACGACGACGACGACGACGACGATGATGGCGACGACGACGACGTCGGTCGGCGGTGCGCGTGCGCACCGAACGCCCCACGTCGGGTTCGCGCGCCATGCGCAGACGCGCGCGCCGCACATCACGCGCACGCGGGCGAGGATCGACAGTAAAGATCCATGGTGGGAGAAACCCTGCCCAGAAAACATGAAGGAGTGCGAGAGCACGATGGAGTTTTTGAATTTATTGGTGCGTGCGTCGTCATGGAACGGTTTTTGTTTTTGTTTTCGTTGTCGTCGTCGTCGCGTGAGATTGACATTGGCGGAACGTGTTGTGAATGCGTAGAATGAGCACGCCGACGCGTTGGTCGTCGTGGACGTGTACGCGCGTTGGTGCGGCGCGTGCCGGGCGTTGTATCCTAAATTAAGCAAGATTGCCAAGGAATATCCGGATGTGATATTTGTCAAGGTGAATTTTGACGCCAATAAGGAGTTATGTCGGTCGTTAGGGGTGAAGGTGTTGCCGTATTTTAAATTTTATCGCGGCAACGAAGGATGCGTGGCGCAGTTTAGCGCGAGCATCGCGAAGATTAAGCTCTTACGTTCGGCGTTGGTCGAACACAGTGCGGCTCGATGTGATGTCGATAAATCTGCACCTGCCGTGCATTACGATGATCTTGAAGATTTGAAGGAATTGGAAGAGTTATCGGAGGATGAGAAGAAGGAAGCCGAACCCACGCCCGTGACCGCCGACTAGCCAAGCGAAGAGGACGAGCCGAGCGCTCGCTCGCTCGCGTCCTACCCCTTAAGGTTCACTCTTCGCGCGGTGTCGTTCGTGCGCACGCACCGCGCGTGAACTTTTGTAATTTTGCTTCCCGCCCTTTCGCCTACTACTATTTGCAATACAGCACTACACAGCATTCCCACCCGCGCGCGCTCGGTAACCGCCGCCGGCGCGCCAGTCAATGACCTCAGTCACTCGCGCTTTTGTGTGTGTTTTGCGTCGCATCAAACCGCTCGATTTCGCGCGACGCGATGTCTGACGTTTCTCAAGGGCGGTGTCAACACAACTATGTCGTGACGGTGCGTACGCCTCGTCCTCGTCGTCGTCCTCGTCGTCGTGTGTGTGATGTGTGTTCACGCCATGAGTGCACGAATTGTTTTGTTTTGTTTTTGTTTTATCGTCGAGAACGCACGTTGGAGCGATCGCACGGACTCGCGACTGACACGCACACGTTTCGTTTCACGCGTGTAGGCGCATAAACCTACGGCGGTGACGCATTCTGCGATCGGGTCGTTCACGCACGCCACGGAGACGGATTTGATCGTCGCCAAGTGCACGCGTTTGGAGATCTACCGCTTGACGCCGAGCGGTCTGAAACCGATGTTAGATGTACCGATATATGGAAGAATCGCCACGATGGCGTTGTGTAAACCGAGCGATAACTCGAATGGGAAGTCGAGGTTGTTCTTGACGACGGAACGGTACGGGTTTACTGTGCTGTCGTACGACGAAAAGACTGAAGAGCTGACGACGGAGGCGTTTGGGGACGTACGTGACAACATCGGGCGGCCGGCGGAGAATGGGCAGATTGGGATCGTCGACGAGCAGAGTCGCGCGGTTGGCTTGCAACTCTACGACGGGTTGTTCAAGGTCATTCCGTGTGATTCGAAAGGCGTGTTGAAGGAGGCGTTTAACATTCGCTTGGAGGAGTTGCAAGTGGTTGACATTCAATTTTTACACGGCGTTCCAAGGCCTACGATTGCGGTTTTGTACAAGGACACGAAAGAAGCGGTGCACATTAAGACGTACGAGATTGGTGTGAAACAGAAAGAGTTTACATCGGTGCCGTGGGCGATGAATGATTTAGAAGGCGGCTCGAATAAAATCATCCCAGTGCCGTCGCCTGTAGGCGGCGTCGTAGTCTTAGGCGAAGAAACGATCGTGTACTTGAACAAGTCGGAAGAGGACACGGAGGTTAGAATCAAAGCCATCAAAATCCCGAGTCGTGCGAACATCATGTGCTACGGGGCAATCGATCCAGATGGCTCGCGTTATTTGTTGGGTGACCACGACGGAACGTTGTATTTGCTCGTCGTTGTGCACGACACAAAGAATGTGACTTCGTTAAAATTGGAACGGCTCGGGGAGACATCGACCGCGAGTACGTTGAGTTACTTAGATAATGGCGTGGTGTACGTGGGTAGTGCGTTCGGAAACTCGCAACTCATCAAGTTGCACACCGAGCCGTGTATCGACAAGGATGGCAACCCAACGTACGTGGAAATCATAGAAGAGTTTACAAACTTAGGCCCAATCGTGGACTTTGCGGTGGTCGATTTAGAGCGCCACGGGCAAGGTCAAGTGGTGACGTGTAGTGGAGTGCACAAAGATGGAAGCTTGCGCGTGGTGAGGAATGGTATCGGCATCGACGAGCGGGCCGTGATTCAGCTTCCGGGCGTGAAAGGTTTATTTTCTCTTCGCGCAAACGACGCGAGTCAAGTGGATAAGTATTTGGTCGTGACATTCATAAATGAAACTCGTATATTGGGATTATTAGACGATAGCGACACGTTGGATGAGACCGAGATTGCGGGTTTCAATGCCCAAGCGCAGACGTTGTGCTGCGCGAACATGCAAGGCGACGTCTTTGTGCAAGCCACAAACGAAAGCGTCCGCTTGGTTGCATGTGATGGCACATTGCGAGATGAATGGAAGACTAGCGACGGCTCGGATATTCTATCCGCTAAGTGCAATCCGACGCAAATCCTTGTCGCGTCTTCGGGTGGAAAATTGCACTGCTTGAGCGCCGCCGGCGGTAAACTCAAGCTCACCGCGAGCAAGACATTTGAGCATGAAATCGCGTGCTTGGATTGCACGCCGATGAACGACGGTACGAGTTCGCCCATTTGCGTCATTGGCCTGTGGTCCATGGAGGTAATATTGGCATCCATGAGTGACTTGAAGGTTATCACGACTGAGCCAACGGACGAGGATGTTATCCCCCGTTCGACACTCTTGTGCGCGTTTGAAGACATTTCCTACTTGTTGGTCGGTTTGGGTGATGGGCAATTAATCACGTACTTGCTGGATGAGAACACGGGCGCACTTAGCGAGCGTAAGAAGTTGAGCATCGGCACGCAGCCGATTACATTGCAGACGTTCAAAAGTCATACGACAACGTCGGTATTCGCCGCGTCTGACAGACCGACGGTGATTTACAGCAACAACAAAAAGCTCATTTATTCCAACGTCAATTTGCACGAGGTTTTACACGTGTGTCCGTTTAGCTCTGACGCATTCCCTGATTCTCTCGCGCTCGCAAGCGAAGAAGACCTTACCATAGGTGGTATTGATGACATACAAAAGTTGCACATTCGAACCATTCCGCTTGGCGCGCAGCCGAGGCGCATCGCGCATCAACCAGAGACGCGGTCGTTCGCCGTGGTGTGCGCACAGATTGTTGGCGAAGATCAGTGCGACGTCCTTCGTCTTGTCGACGATTCCACGTTTGAGACGTTGAACCAATATCAATTCGAGGAAAATGAATTTGTTGGTGCGTTAAAATCGTGCGCATTCACGGATGACGCGGCGACGTATTTCGTTGTGGGCACGGCGATTTCATTGGAGCACGAAGACGAGCCTTCCCGAGGACGCATCTTAATTTTTAAAGTGGAGGACAATACGTTGTGTCTAGTCGCTGAGAAAGAAGTGCGTGGTGCGGTGTACAACTTGAATGCATTCAAAGGCAAGCTCTTGGCCGGTATCAACTCCAAGGTTGAATTATTCAAATGGACGCCGCGCGAAGACGATGGACATGAATTAATCAATGAATGTTCGCACCATGGGCACATCGTGGCCTTGTACGTCGCCACGCGCGGCGATTGGATCTTGGTTGGCGATTTGATGAAATCCATGTCTTTGTTGCTGTACAAGCCCGAAGAAGGGGCGATTGATGAAACGGCGCGAGATTTTAACGCCAACTGGATGACGGCGATTGAAATGTTGGATGACGACGAAACGTACCTCGGCGCCGAGAATAGTTTGAACTTGTTCACCGTCGCACGCAACATGTCCGCGATGACGGACGAAGAGCGTAGCCGACTTGAAGTCACGGGTGAATACCACGTGGGTGAACTAGTGAATAAATTCGCCCGCGGATCGCTCGTCATGAGCTTGCGCGACGGGGACAACCTGCACGTGCCCACGCTCTTATTCGGCACCGCCAACGGCGTCATCGGCGTCTTGGCCAGTCTCCCCAAAGACGTCTACGAATTCACCGAAAAGCTTCAAACATGCATGAACACCCACATTCAAGGCGTTGGTGGCTTCAAACACAGCGAATGGCGCTCATTCCGCCACGAACTCCGTGGCAAGAGCGAACCCGCGCGCAACTTTATCGACGGTGACTTGATTGAATCCTTTCTCGACTTGAAACCCGAAAAGGCGGACGCCATCGCCGCCGACATGAAGTGCGATCGCGCCGAAATCACCCGCCGCGTCGAAGACCTTATTCGTCTCACGCATTAGTATCGCCATCTCGTCGCCATTTGTGTACAACATATATACAACTCACATTTAATCCGCGAAAAGTGCACACACTGTCGGGTGATGACGTCATTCACGTGCACGCGACATCCAGGACGATGCGTTGTGTGACCTTAGCGTGCGCGCCGGCGCGCGTGGTGGCGAAAACCACCGCCATCGCCCGAAGAGACGTGCGAGTGGCGCTCAAGGCGAGAGCGATGATGCGCGCGAGCACCGTCGCGGTGCGCGCGGGCGGCGAGAACGACGGCGAGGCTGCTGGGGCGATGGATAAAGCGACGACGATGCCGGCGGCTTCGGCTGCGCCTGCGCCGGCGATGCAAGCTGCGCCTGCGCCAGAGGTGAATTCGAAGTTGAATTTGACGAAGAAGGGTAAGCCCATGCCCAAGGCTCAAAAACCGAAGCGCAGAAAAGCGAAGACGGGGGCGCCAGAGCCCGTCAAGGTGGCGCCGACAAAGGCCGAGGTTGAAGCCGAGGAAAAGTTTGATGCCATCGTGGCGGAAGGAGGGGCGATTTTCGAGGTGTTTATTCGCGCGCGCGGGCCAAACCAGTGGTTCCCGGTAGGACCGATGGCGGTGAAGAATCCGCGGTCGATTAAGAGTGAGATTTGGGCCGCCGAGGAGCCGCTCAAGCGCGCGGGCTTTAGAATGTACCCAAAGCTCCTCGCGTTCCCGGCGAATGGTAAGGTGGAGTACGGCTACAGAGAGCGCGATGAATCGAAAAAGATGACGGAAGAAGAGATTCGCGCGGGTGGTGGGACTAAAAATCCCTTCGAGGATGTTATTTTGCTCACGAAGGATGACGGCGTGAGCACGTCGACGGACGAAGGCTCGCTCATCGACAAGTTCAAAAAGATGTTGAACCCGTACGACTAATATTTGAGATGTGTAATACGTAGAGATTTATTGTTCGTTTGCCAATCACCATGGAACGTTTCTATTGATCGTGACTCAGCTTCCTCTAGGGCACGTACGTGTCTAAACGTCTTCGTCCTTGACGTGCCAACAGCGCTGCGCCGTACGCCGCTTCGTCAATGTCTGAACGCACGACTGGGATTCCACCCATGGCTTTCGATCTCATCGATGCCCACAACACATTCTGTGCACCTCCACCCGCACTAAAGACTTTCGTCGCCCCACTCGACGCACCGAGCTCGCGCATGCGCTCGTAACACCGCGCCTCAACGTTGGCAATCGAGCTAAAAATATTCACCACAAATTGCGCGTCGTCGCTCGGCCGAGACGCCTCTACGATGGCCGCCGCTTCATCAACGCTCAGGCCAAATCCTAACATCACGCCCTCAAAGTAGTCTTTGTCGGCGACGTAGCTTTTGCTTTCGATTTCGCGCGTCAATTCCACGAGTTGGTCATTCGTGAAGAAGCGCCGTAAAATCCAACCACCCAAATTCGACGCGCCACCAACGAGCCACGATCCATTGAGCCTGTGTGAATACACTCCAGCACTTAAATCATCGACACGATCAGCTGAGATGAGCTTCAACGCGAGCGTGCTCCCCAGACTTGTCGCGCACTCACCCTCAGCTACGGCTTTGGACGCCACGAATGCCGCAACGCTATCCGTGGTACCCGCAATCACCTCGCACGTTCGCGATAACTCAAGTCTTTCACGAACAGCATCTTGAATCAACCCGAATGAGGTTCCTGGTGCGAGTACGTGCGCCGGGAGCATGTATCCGAATGGCGCACCACTCAACCACGAAGGAAACGTTTCGGCGCCTGGCGCGGGATCAAATCCGAGCTTTAATGCGTTGTTAAAGTCACTCATGCCCATCTTACCGTGCAACTGATACGCCAACCAATCCGCATGGTGCAACAATCGAGCGCGCGCCTTATCCTTCTCTTCGCCGTCAACATTGAACCATCGAGAGAGTTTACAAGCCGCGCTCGACGCGCTCTCCACCGAGTGCTTGACGTCGCTCGCCGCCGCTCTAAGCGCACTTATCCGCCCCACTTCTTCCTTAAACGTGTCGTTATACATGTACGGCGCATGCAAAACCTCACCATTTGACCCGTCGACGATCAGTGCGGTACCACTCGTGCCATCAATCGCCACAGCCTCGATCCGTCGCCTGACGTCATCCTCCAACCGAGCCAAAAGCGTCCACAACGCGCTCGTCCACGACGTCGACAACCCGAGCCGCGCGTCCGGGGCATCGTACGCCGCGACGGAGACGTGTACCAACGCCCCTCGATCGTCCACAACCGCCATGCGCGCGCTCGACGTGCCGAAATCGAGTCCACAATACAGCGATGACGACGCCAGAGCACCATCGACGCGCTCGCGCGAGCTCATCGCGCGCGCGCCGACGACGGCGTCCACCGCTGCGCGCGCCGCCGACGCCGACGCCGCCGACGCCGCCGACGCCGCGCGACCGCCGCGCGATGCGCCGCGTCGAACGTCGCCGCTCGAGAGCGACGACGGCGGCGACGAGGCGAGGCGCATGACGAGCGTCAGTCTCTGCAGTGCGCGACGCGACGCCGCGCCGCGCGCGTCTCGTCCACGCTCGCGCGCCTTTCGAGAGGCGAGGACGCGCGCGCGCACTGCGTTCGTCGCCGTCGCCGATGCGCGTCGTCGTCGTTCGCGTCGGCGCGTCGCGCGCGGTGTCTGTCGGCGCGGTGGCGATGCTGACGCGACGCGTGTCGTCGCTGGCGACGGTCTGTGGCGCGCGTCGCGGCATGTACGTCGCACCGCGCGCGCGGGAGTGGCGCATGAATGCGCGCTGCGCGTGGCGCGTGCGCGTGCGCGTCGCGGCGGCGCGAGACGGGGACGAGGCAGATGAAGATGCGACGAACGCGTCGTCAGAGTCTAAAAAGTGGTTTTCGCGCGCGCCGTCGGTGGACGACCCGCTGTTGATTCTCGGCGACGCCACGGTGTTGTGGTTGTACGTGCTGTATAATAAAGTGACTGCAGTGTCTATAGCGCCTGACTTTCCGGGATGGCTCGCGCCGATTGACGTGACGCCGCATTCGGCGGCAGCGTTTGCTGCGGAAACGTGCTGGGCCGAAGTCACGTGGATTGTGTTCGCGGCGTTGTGTGCGAGTTATGAGATTGATAACTTTAAAACGCCACGAGTGCGTGATGCGTGCGCAGAGGTGGCGAAAATTTGGGCGATATGGGCCCCGACGCAAGCGCTGGGAAGCGTTTTAGCGCATGCGAGCGGGTTGACGCAAGGCGCAAAGCACTCGATGCTCGTTTCGTACCTCGTCGCGCTCGGCGTCATGCTCGCGTGGCGATGCTGGGCTAAAGTAGGTTCGCTGTTAGAGCGGAGTCAAAGTGCGAGCACGGCTGACGTTGATGATCGCGAATGGGAGGAGTTCTTTAGAATATTTGGAGCCGTGGCGGCGATAACGATGACTTGCGCGATGGGCGAAGCTGTATTTCTTAGCGGCTTGGATGAGTTGTAACACCGACAATTTTTTATTACGTGTAATACATATTACGTATAAGGTCCTACGTGTAGTACGACGCCATTATCGCATGCTGTCGTCAAAATCTGGAACGAGCACGCAGTCGATTTGATGAACGACGCCGTCGGCGGTTAACGCCTCGCCGGCACCAGCGACGAGCTCGCACCCATTGACGAATATACTCAGCGAACGCCCGACGTTTGTACTACGGTGCGTCTCGACGAAAACACGCTGGCCGAGGTCAGTCATGAGCGCGTCAGGGGTCTGACTTGCGGATAAGTCTGTCGTTAAGAAGCGACCGAGCACGACGTGATACATTAATGTTTCATACAACGTCGGTGAATCTGGGTTTGCCCATCGCTCTTCGAACGTGTCAATGTAAAATGCCGGGTACATGGATATGAACCGAATGAACGCATCGTTGTTGGGCGCGAAAATCGTCAGCGGCTCCTCAAAGTCACGCTGTTCGAGTCGTTCCATGAGCGCTGTGCCGCGTAGAGCGTTGTAAAACATGGACAGTTCGGCTCTCGAAGAGATGTAAGAGATGAGCGTGCGACGCGTCGGAAGCATTAACTGCTTCGGTAAGAGCACGCAATCAATGTAGTGTACGACGCCATTTTGCACTTCAATGTCGCGGTGGGTCGGGTGGATTGAGCACCCGTTGACTCGAATCGCTGGCGACGACGTTCGGCTTCGTCTCTCGTAAAACTTTTCAAAGTGTAGAGCCGCACCAGATGTGGTGTACAGTTTCGTACCAAATTCCATCGATTGCGTGCGCACAGCGCCTTCAGTGGCGGCGACGACGTGATATCGCAAGGTTTCCTTGACCCAGTCGTCATCGTCAAATAACTCGGCTTTTGTTGAGCTGAATAAAATCAACAGCGTATACCACGCGTTGTTCACCGGAACAAATATCGTCAGCGCCTGATTGTCTGTGCCCAGAGTATTTCTAAGCCCGGTGAGCGCCAGAGCGTCGGCGGTAAAGCCAATCTCGTTATCACGCCGCGGGTCAAACACGTACTCAGCGACTGACTGACTTGCCGCGGATGGACGGGCGCCGTCGCCAAAGAAACGCAGCGTCGTCTGTTGCTTCGTTGGTCGCGTCGACGAGCCCCGCACATCACTTTCATACAACGTCTGTTCACGGTGTTGGTTGTAATTGATTGGTGTCGTCGATGCTGGTGGCGCAGTGACGTTCCAATGTTGCGTCGCCGGCGGCGTGGTCGTACACGCTCGTCCTTCGATGAGCGCACCGCTGCAATTCGTTTTCGCAAACTCACGAAAGAAATTCACGCCTTGCTCACCGATAACGAGCGTAATGGTGTTCATGAGCGTGCTCTCGCAGAAACATCGCTTATCATTCGCCTCGTCGAGCGCTACGCAGCACTGCGTAGTCTGCTCTGATGTGCCATCCAAGTTACATCGCGTGCTCAACCCGCTGAACACGAGCGTCTGACACGAGTTTTGCGCGGAAACACGCGTCGAAAATACGGTAATCAAGACCACGAGTGATACAAACAATGTCGCGATGTTTGCCATGGCGTTCGAGTGCGCGTGAGTGTGTGGCAAAGGTTTCCATCATCGTCGTCGTCGTATTCACAAACTGTTTACTTGGATAAATAATACAGTAGCACAAATGTCGTACACGCGGCAACGACCGCGGCCACAATCATCGCATCTTTATTCTTCTTCTTCTTAATCGCTAGAACCAAGTTGTTTACCACGGGAAACCGCGAACCGATCGCGAGAAGCTTCCCACCCGCGCTTTGTAAAATCCCGCGTTGCGCGTACAACTCTCGCGCGGTGTTTTGCGCGGCGCCAATCAAATCATCCACCGCGCTCGTCGACCCAGCGATACGTGCGCGTTCGCGCAATAACCGCTGCTCCATGCTTTCATCGCTTCCGCCATCACCACGCGCGGTGGCCCCACCGAGCAAGGCTTCGCGTCCCAGCTCATCTTCGACGTCTCGCTGTAACCGCCGGTGCTCCTCGACGTACTCCCGCAGAACCTCTCGATGTCTTTGCAACGTATGCGATCGCGCATCGCGATACTCACCACCACCACCACCACCCACACTCGGACTCGCCCGTTCATCGTCTCGTCTCAGCGCGTTTGCCATGGCTTCGTTCGTGTCCCGCAACCGTTCGAGCTCGCGCTCCACCGCTCGAGACGCCTCGCTCAACGTCTTCGCGTTTGAAGCCCCCATCGACGCACTCTCCCCTCCATACCGCGCCGCATCATATACAGAACGTTGTCTCACTACGCACGACGTCAACACTCCACCACACTCGTCAGTCACGCGCGACGACGACGACGACGAACGGCGCAATCAATCAATCAATCAATCAATCAATCGACCGCTCGGTGTCGCATCTTCACCGTCTTCACTTTCGTCTTTTATCGCGCGCGTACGCACCCATGGCACTCAATTCCCCGAGTTCGCGTTCACACGCGCTCTCGCATGCTCTCGCATCGTCGCGCATCTTTGCGCAACTCTTCCCACGTCATCGTCGTCGTCGTCGTCGCCCCCATCGATCGAATCGAACGGATGTGCATGCGTCGCGCACTGCCGACCTCTGCCTATGTTGGCGGTCCCTCCGCGCCCGTCGCACGCAGATCATCGGCATCGTACCGTGCACAGTACGCGTTGAATCCTCTACCCTTCTTCATATATATCTAGACCTTTGACGTGTATTCCTATAGAGAGCTACGCATGGACTACACTATGCGTGGAGTCACATGTGGACGCGCACGCACGACACGGATCAGTGATCCACATGTCCGAACGTCGTGCTGATGATCCACATGTCCGAACGTGCTGACTGGACCTCTGCGGACGCCTCGCGCCGCTTCATTTCATTGCACCGCCGCCGCCGCCGCCGCCGCCGCCGCGATGGCGCACGCGCACGGGCGATGCGCCGCCGCCGTCGTCGTCGTCGTCGGTGTCAGTGGTCGCGCGCACGGCGGTGGTCACCGCCGGTGGAGGCGCGGCGCGCGTCCGATGTTGTTCGCGAAGACGACGCGCACGATGGCGGTTGGAAAACCTGGTGGCGAGGATGAGGCTGGCGCGAGCGACGCATCGCGCGGAGCGCTCACGCGCGCGGTGCCGACGCCGTCGACGAAGAGAATTGTAAAGCAACTGCGCGAGGAGCTCGCGCGGTGCGTGGCTGAGGAGGATTTCGCGCGGTGCGCCGAGGTTCGGGACAAGTTGCTGGACGCGGATCCCAAGGCGCGATACGAACGCGCGATGGCGTTGGCGATCGAGGAGGAGAGGTATGCGGATGCAGCGAGAGCGAGAGATGAGATTCGAGCGATTGAGGCGGCGGAGGATGCGCTGGAGCGCGCGCCGTCGAGGTCGAGTTGCGTCACGCGCGGGATTCGCGTGGACGTTGAGGCGGAGTATCAACGGTTGAGGTCCGCGCCGGCGTCGAACGCATTCTTTCATACGTACACGGTGACGATTACGAATGAAAACAATGATGCGGATGCGGTGCAGTTGCTTAGTCGTTCGTGGTTGATTACCGACGGGCAGGGGCGATGCGAAACCGTCAAGGGTGCCGGCGTCATCGGCCAACAACCGACGCTACGTAAAGGTCAGTCGTTTACGTACGCCTCGGCGTGTCCATTACGCACGCCTCGAGGCACGATGGAGGGATTCTATCGTTTCGTCGAATTCACCGTGAGCGAACACGACGAAAACGAGCTCGTTCCGCGCGACGAATTCGACGCCGAAATTTCCACCTTTGGTTTGGACGCCACGAGCGACGATTAGCGCGTGGCGCCCGCCCGCCCGCCCACCATCGTCAATATTCTTTTCCAATGTGTTTCTATATTCATTTATTCACCATTTTCTTTTCTCCACGCGTACATTGTTCGCCGACGCCTTCGTCGAGCCGAGTCGTCGGTAGAAAGCGTCTCCCCACGACATCACACGCCGACGCGCATCACGCGCCGTCACACCGCACGCACGCACTCGCGGCGCCATGTCATGCATAGCACCTCGCGCGTCGTTCGCCCCGTCGCCCTCAACGCGCGCGCGGCGGCAGCCGTCAACGCTGCGCCGGCGTCACGTCGCCGCCGCCAGCGCGCGCGACGACGATTACGATGACGAGCGACGCAGCGCACGCGCGCGCACGCGCGATGAACGCGATGCCGAACAGAGCGGAGGGTTTACTATCATTCGCCGCGCCGATGGTCGCGCGCCTGCACCGTCGTCGTCGACAACGTCGTCTTCATCAGCCGACGCTCGACCGAGGTTTAGCGACGGCGGTCGCGGCGGTCGCGGCGGTCGCGGTGGTCGCGGACGCGAGACGTCGTTTCAGCGCTCGAATACATTCGGCTCGAGATTTTCCAACGACGACAATCGACCGAGACAAGACGGGTACGAGCGAAGAGATCGCGGAGGAAGGGATGAGTTTCGCGCGAGACGCGAACGGGACGAGTTTCGAGAGGCGAGCCGTCGACGCGAGTACGACAACGAGTACGACGATGATCGTATGTATGAGAATACCCGACGGGAGAATGTGCGCGAGAGTGGGAGAGGTCGTGGGCGTTCGTATGCGTCGCGCGATGGCGGCGGGTATGGTGATGGTGGACGAGGTCGAGTCGGCGAGTACGCGGCTCGAGCGAGCGGTCGAGGCGGCGGTCGGGAATCGACATTTGGGCGCGGGCGTGGGCGCGGGCGGGGGTTCAATGAGAACGCATCGTTCGTTCGGGAACGCGAGAGTTCTGGATATGACGCTCGGGATGAGTACGAGGGTGGGGATGACGTGTACGATGAAAGAGATGATGATGAGTACTTTAACGACGACGACGACGACGACTGGTTCTTGCAAGACGGCGACGGCGCTCGCGAATGGTCGCGCGAGAAGCGTGGATACATTCCTGAATTACTCAGCAAGTACGTCGAGGATGACTTCGAACCCATTGTGTACACGCGCGAACCGGATGATTTAGATGAGTATTCATTCTTTTCTGGCGCAAGATTCAACCAGCTCGGCGCGAGCGACGACGTACGCGAGGCGTTGAAGAAGGCGTTTCGCATCGACAGGCCGTCTCACATTCAAGCGCAATCGTACCGCGTGCTCACGGGTGAGTCCGTCGATGCATCCACCGGAGAAAGCAAGCGTTTCACCGGACATGTTTTGCTCGCTGATCAAGCTGGGAGTGGTAAAACGTTGGCGTATTGTCTACCGTTGTTGCAACGCGTGGCGCAAATTGAAATCGAACAGGGTCGCAGTCGTTCAAAGAAACCACGCGTGTTAATCTTAACACCGACGAGCGAGCTCGCGACGCAGGTGCGCGAGGTGATTAAACAGCTCTCCTTCGGTGGCTTGCGCTCGAGATCACTTCTCGCGAACAACGTGAGCAAATCGAGAACGCAAATTGAAGCGCTCGCGGAGGGCGTGGACATCGTCGTCGGCACGCCCGGACGAGTCGCACGGTTGATTCAAGAGGGTAAGATGGATACCGATGACGTCGACGCCGTGGTTCTCGACGAGTGCGACGTTTTACTTGGCGATAGTTTTGAGTTTGCCGAACAAGTAGCGCCCATTCGCAACGCCGTACCGCCGTCGGCGCAGTTTATTCTCGTCACCGCCACCATTCCGGATGAAGTGCTCAAGCAATTGAAAAACTTTTTCGAGAGCGACGTTCGCGTGGTACAAGGGCCTGGTTTGCATCGTCCGTCCGCAGGCATGCTCGAACGTTTAATCGACTGCAGTGGCGGCGACACGTTCGACGAGCAGTCTGGGTTCTATCGCAAATTCAAGGCGTTGATGGACTTGCTCGAAGTGGACAAGGCGGACCGCGCGCTGTTATTCTGCAACAAAATTGAAACGTGCAGAAAGATTGAAAACATGCTGACGCGCGCCGACCGTGATGGTCAAAAATACCGCATCTTACCCTATCACGCGGCGTTATCTCGCGAGCAACAGCAGCGTAACTTGAAGGAATTCATGTCTTCACAGACTGGAACACCGCTCATTTTGGTGTGCACCGACCGCGCGTCTCGAGGTTTGGACGCGTCTCGCGTCAAGCACGTCATCTTGTTTGATTTCCCTCGCGACCCTAGCGAATACGTGCGCCGCGTTGGGCGAACTGCGCGCGGCGCACTCGGTCAAGGTCGAGTGTCCGTGCTCGTGCTCGGGCGGCAAGTTCGACTGGCGCGAGAAATCATGCGAAGAAACGAGCGCGGCGACCCCGTCGAAGCGACGCCCACAAACTTCTAAGCGGAGCAGCAGTAATTCTTTTCATTACAACATCACAAGCATTGTAAGCGTACTTTAATAATCTTAATCATCATCATTATTCTCCATTCTTCAGCGTGCTCATCGCTTCTTCGTCCACATCCAATACGGATTGCGACACTTTTCCCCGTCGCACACCGGAGCGCAGTTGCACACGGGCACGTACGACAAGTTTCGATACACCGAATCTCCCTTACCATCATTCATGTTCTTACGCATGTGATACTCCCAGTGATTCTCGGGAATTTCTTCATCCGCGGCGGCTTCCCACACCGTCGGACCAGCGGTAAACTCCCCATCGCTCTCGTCGCTCTCGTCGCTCTCGTCGCTCTCGTCGCTCGCCCGAACGCGCTCGAGCGCCTCGCCCACGCGTTCGAGCGCCTTGGCTTCTTGCGCGCGCGTTCGTGCCTCGCCATCATTCGCCGCGGCGTCGGCGTCTTGAATCTGCACCATGAATGCACCACACTCGTCGTCGGTGCGTCGCGCAATCGCGTCGCCGACGACGACGCCGACGACGACGAGCGCACACAGCGCACGCACGCACACACACACACAAAAACACACACAAAAACGTGCGTTTTTTTCGGGCGTTTTTTTCGGGTGTGAACCATTCAAACACGGCAGTAAAAGATATCCACGTAGTGTAGTGAATATGTAGTTATGTGCGTTTTTTTCGGGCGTTTTTTGTCGGGCGTGAACCATTCAAACACGGCCCAACACGCCGTATGTCCGATGACTGTGGCCCCCACACGCGGCGCGCCATTTCACGCATTCGCGCGCGTCGACGACGACAGTCGCGGCCGACAGTCGCGTTCGGTTCGGTTTGGTTCGGTTCGGTTCGGTTCGGTTCGGTGTGGGTGTGGGTGTGGTCGTCGGTGCGTCGTCGCCGTCATCGAGCGTCGCCGAGGCGAGCGGTATTGAGACGGTGTGGGTGTTGGTGGCGCGAGGATGATGCATTTGAGCGCGTTTGAGGCGCGTTCGACGCAATCGAGCGCGGTATCGCAAGAGTATTCGCAATGGGATGATGACGATGAGAATGCGCGAGATGCTAGGCGCGAGAGTCGCGGGCGTTCGCGAGATGCGTCGCGCGCACAGCGTCGGATGGAGGGTGAGCGGTTGAGCCGGGTGTACTCCAAGTCGCGGTCGCGAGACGCGAGCGTGGGGCGGCATTCGGAATTTGAGGCGGAAGACGAGGCGATTGAGATTACTCGCGCGGAGCTTGAGAGTTTGAGAGAAAGGATTGATCAAGCGCGGTCGGAAGCGGGGTATTCGAGTGCGTCGTTATCGAGGGCGGGGTCACGCGGGTCGTCGAGACACGGTTCGCGGCACGGTTCGCGGAATTCTTCGCGGCATTCTTTACGGTTTTCTTCGAGGCAGAGTTTGATGGATGCGTCGGATTCCGCGAGCGAGTTTGGTGAAGGCAATAGCGAAGCCGGGGCTGGTCTCGGGATGATCGGGGGACTTTTAGGCATGGAGACTTCGACGTCGGTGTGGACGCCCGACGAGTTGGATGATCCGGCGATAAAGGGCGCTCACGCCACGGGTGCGCACGCTGGATCGGCAATCGTTCCGCAAAAGGTGATAGATAAATATGAAAAGGCTAAAAAGGATTACGAAGCCGCTTTAAAGGCGAAAAAGGATAAGAAGGCTGCACAGCGGCGCGCGTTGGATGGCGACGAGACGCCTCGGGCATCCGCCGTGCACGACTTAGCCGCGCAGTTCAATCACGCGATAAACGGCACTGAACGTAAGGTTCGTAAGCAAATGGACTACAAGACGCAGTATGCAAATAAAAAAGCTGCGAGGCTGTCGCACGCACGCCCACTGGAGTCCAACACGTTCTTCGGGTCCCTGCACGCCATGATGTTTGGGTGCTGCATGGGAAGAGGCAAGTAGTAGTGAATCGTTTTAGACATAATGTATATTATATGAGAAAGAAAGCAAAACAATCAAGATGTGTGTATTTCACAAGCTACGGTACAGTTTCACGCGTGCGTACGCGAGCGAGCGACTTTCATTCGTCCACTTGATCGTCTTCGTCTTCGTCTTCGTCTTCGCCGAAATCGAGTTGAACCACGCCACCCAAAATCAAATACGAAAAGACCGACCCTAAGGCCAAACCTACGGAATACCAAGCTTTGCGGCGCATATCCTTATCCTTTTCACTCATTTCTTTCTTTTTCGCGCGCGGTTTCCATCCTCGTCGACGTTCAGCGTGGTGGGCGTCGTATCTGTCGCCCCACGCGCTCGCATCCACCGTCGGCGGCGCTTCGCCCGATTGACCCCTATACTTTTCCTCTAACGCCACCAATCGCTCACTAACATCGTTAATATACTTGACAACTTTCGGAAAGCGTTTCATCTCCGTGCGCAACGTCTCGCACGCTGGGGATCTCGCGTGGTAATTGAGCTGCGCGAACGCCGCCGCGTCGCAACTTCTCGGCTTGTCTCCGCATAACCAATAATTATCTTCGCCATGCTTCGCCATGGAATTGATCAATTTGTTGTTCAAACAAGAGTATGCATCTACAGCTTTGGCACACGCGCGCTCGGCATCGATACCATTCGCTCGCATCGCTCGCGAAACGTCTCTCGATTTCGCGTACGCCATCCATCGATTCATCGGCCACGGCGCGCCGCCGCCAATTACATCCTCCTTCTTCGCCATTCCGTAGCCTTCATCATCGACAAACGTAAAGTACTCGCTTGCAACCGATAAATTTCCCGCGCACATCGCATTTAACATCGATATCGCACACTTTTCATCCGCGCTCGCGTCTCTGTCGATATCCACGCACCGCGCCGCGAACCCCGTCGTCGCGCGGTAACACGCCTCCTTCTCCCCCACGGGCGCGATACCATCGAACGCGCCGTCGCCGTCGACATCGCCATTGATCTCCACGCACGGCAACGCCCCGCTCGGGCTCGAACGCGCGCTCGTACATCGCTCGACGACGTGCGCTCGGCGCGCCAGGAGCACCAACGTCTCGAGGTGCGCATCTTCAATCGAAACACGCGCGTGACGCGACGTGTACACCACGATGGACGGCGCTTCGGCGGCCATGCGTGCGAGCTCAACCGTCACGGTGTCGTGTCGTCGTGTCGTCGTGTCGTCGGTCGTCGTGTCGTCGTCCAAGGTTGTCGTCGGATGTCGCGCGTCAGAGACTGACGCATGCCGTTGGCGCCGTTCGAACGCATACGCGCGCTCGCGCACCACGTGCGGGCGCCGCCGCGCGAGGCGGCCCATGCGTCATCATCGCCCGCACTCTCGCCCGTGCTCGTGCTGGGCGAACGCGTGCGCGCGGCGCTCGAGCGCGGCGAACCCGTGGTGGCGCTCGAAAGCACCATCGTGGCGCACGGCATGCCGTACCCGGCTAACATTGAATGCGCGCTCGACGTTGAAGGCGTCATACGCGCGAACGGTGCGACGCCGGCGACGATCGCGATCATTGACGGCGCGTGCGTCATCGGCGCTTCGCGTGAGGAGTTGGAGAAGATTGCGCGCATGGGCGCCGCGTGCGCCAAGTGTTCGAGACGCGACGTCGCGGGTGTTATAGCGCGTCGAGAGACCGCGGCGACGACGGTGAGCGCGACGATGTTGCTCGCGAGATTAGCAGGGATTGATGTGTTCGTTACGGGCGGTATTGGGGGCGTTCATCGCGGAGGCGAGCGCACGATGGACGTGAGCGCGGATATCGCGGAGCTCGGCAGAACAGATGTCGCCGTGGTGTGCGCCGGGGCGAAATCTATCTTGGATATCCCGCGTACGCTCGAGGTGATGGAGACACACGGCGTGGCGGTGTGTGGATATACGTGCGATGAGTTCCCGGCGTTCTTTACGCGAAAGAGTGGGTGTAAATGCCCACAAAGGGTGGATACGCCAGAGGCGGCGGCGCAAATCGTCAAGGCGACGTTGGACGCGCGGTTAGGGAGCGGGTGCGTGTTTGCGGTGCCTATTCCGAGTGAACACGAAGCAGTTGGCGAAGAAATAGAACGCGCAACTACGACGGCGCTGAAGGAAGCTGAGGCGCGTGGCGTCGCTGGTCGAGACGTCACGCCATTCATTCTTAAACGCGTCGCCGAGCTCACGGGTGGGCATTCGCTCGCGGCGAACGTCGCTCTGGTGCAAAACAACGCCGTCGTTGGCGCGCGCATCGCCGTCGCGCTCGCAGCGTTAAAGCGCGCATAGTGGGTGATAATAGCAAGGTATTGTAGTAGTACTGTAGTAATGTAAATCAATCAATGTGTTTGTGTGTGTGTTGTTTCTACTTTGGCGAGTCGTCTTCGTCGTTCAATTGAATGACGATAATCGTCGGCTGTTCATCCTCTTCTTCCGCCGCAGTCTCGGCTTCCTTTTCCTTTTCCTGCTGCCTTGGTTTGGGCGTCACCGTTGGTTTGGGACGAGATGGTATCGGCGTGGGCTCTTTCGCCGGAGGCATGCCAATCAGCTCGCGAATTTCATTCCCAGTCAACGTCTCGCGTTCAATCAACGCCTTGGCGATGGTATGTAAATCGCCCAAGTTTGACTTTAACAGCTTTTGCACACGAGTTTGCGAGTCCTTGAGCAACTTAATCACCTCAGTATCCACGGCGGATTCGGTAGACCCAGAAGCACCGCGATTTGGACCGCGAATACTCGACAAATGCACCGGACCGAGGTTGGTGTTCATGCCGACGTCAGAAATCATGTAAAACGCCAAACGGGTGGCTTGCTGTAAATCTCCACTCGCACCCGTGGTGACTTCGTCGGGGCCAAAAATAAGCTCTTCTGCTAAACGACCACCCATGCAAACGTCTAAACGCGCCATGAGTTGCTTTTTATTCACGCTCGTCTCGTCCTTGTCGGGAAGTTGCGTCACCATGCCGAGCGACGAGCCGCGAGGCATGATTGTCGCCTTGTGAATCGGTAGCGCGGCGTCAGATTTCAAAGCGACGAGCGCGTGACCAGCTTCGTGATAGGCGGTCAACTTGCGATTTTCCTCGCTCAATACTGCAGATTTACGCTCGGCGCCCATCAACACGCGATCGCGCGCCCAATCGAGATCAGCGGCGGTTATTGAAGGCGCGTCCGCCATAGCCGCTTGCACCGCCGCCATGTTCACCAAATTGTACAACTCTGCGCCGCTAAACCCTGCGGTACCTCGCGCAATTCTATCGACATCCACGTCATCCGTCGTAGGTTTGTCGCTCAAGTAAAAGTCTAAGATTTCCCGTCGACCGCCGATGTCGGGGTTGGGTACGTGCACCATACGATCAAAACGTCCAGGGCGCGTCAGCGCCGGATCAAGCGATTCAGCAATGTTTGTCGCAGCGATGACAATGATACCATCGTTTTGCTCAAACCCATCCATTTCAGTGAGCAATTGATTGAGCGTTTTACGATGGTTGTTCTCGATGGACTTGCGTGACGTACCGATGGAGTCGATTTCGTCGATAAAGATGATGCACGGCGTTTGCTTTTTGGCCGCTGCGAACAGTTGTCGCACGCGCTTCGAACCTACACCGACAAACATTTCCTCGAACTCGCTCCCACTTCGGTAGAAAAATGGTACATCCGCCTCGCCAGCGATGGCGCGAGCGAGCAACGTTTTGCCCGTCCCCGGAGGTCCGGTGAGCAACACACCCTTTGGCAATTTCCCACCAAGACGCGTAAATCGATCGGGGTTACGCAAGTATTCGACAATCTCTTGCAATTCCTCCTTGGCTTCGTCGCACCCTTTGACATCGTCGAACGACTTCGTGCTCTTCTCGGGCATATTTTCCTTGTTGTATTGCTTTGGGTCAAACGATGGGCCGCCGTTTGACGGCGCTAAACCGCCAGTAGGCGACATCGAATCGATGCCCGACCCTGGTAAAGCTTGATTTGACGACGAAGGTGAACCGTCTTGAATGACGCGAACGGCAACGTGCCGCACGACGAAAGAGCTAAGATACATCAACCCGCTGATAAAGAGAAAAAAGTACAGCAACGCGTTGAACAGGCGTCGTACGCCGCTCACGCGCGGCGCGCCCACACCACCTACGACATTAATGTGTAAAGGCGCTTGCGCGCTCGTACCAATTTCCAACGGCACGAGTTCGTTCGCACCCTTTGAACGCTCGCTCAAGTCTTCAAGCAACTTGGGTAACTTGTTCACGCCGTCGTCTTTCGGAAGCGGCTTGCCGATGCCCGCGTCTCCGCCGACGACAAAATGTTCCAATCGATTCGTCCTCACCAACGCCGTGATGTACGCCAACACCGAAACTGGTCCACTCGCATATTTTCTCGTCTCAAATCTTTTAATGAGGTCTTCATTTTTGTCAAAAGATAACAACTCTCGCATCAACGCGTCTTGCTTGCTCGCATCCAACCCCTCGGCGTCCGCTTCGGCGTACAACTTTTCCCACTTTTTATTACTCTTTACAAACGTCAACGTCGACACCACATCCGACGCTTTCTCTTTAATCGCCCCGAAGAACGTCGTCGTCTTTGTCGCTTTTATCGTAGAACCTTCTTCTTCACCGCCATCAACGCCGTCGTCGTCGCGACGCGTCTTCGCCTCGTCCTCATCCGCGCCGCCGTCGTCGCCGTCGCCGTCGCGAACACCGACGACGGCATCTCCCCCTTCCGCCCTGACGCACACGCGTGCGCCGCGCCGACATCGCACCGACGAAACCACACCCCCACCGACCGCACCGCACGTCCTCATCCTCGTCGTCGTCGTCGTCGTCGGCACCGCCGAGACGACGATGAACCCCTTCGAAGACCGCGTCATTCTCGTCATCCTCGTCGTCGTCCTCGTCCTCGTCGTCCATCGCGGTGCGCGCCCGTCGCGCGCCACCACCGCGGGTCCGTCGCTCGCGCACCGCGACCCGCACCGCGTCCACGCGCCGCACGCCACCGTCGCCATGGTCGACGACGATGTGACGCGCGACCGCGATGATGGTGGACGACTTTGGACGACGACGGTTTAGGGTTTAGTTTGTGTGCGTGCGTGCGTGCGTGCGTGTGTATCTAGAGCGTTGTGGTCTACACTATACGTGTACAGGCTGTACAGTACAGGCTATATATGGTGTGCGTGGTATCTATAGTGTATTGTGATCTACACTACGTGTGTGCGTGGGTTCTCCTGCATTGTGGTGTACACTATGTGCGTGTCGTACTGTGCGGGGATGTGTGGGATCAGACGCACATCCGTCGTGTGTGCTGTTGTTTTGTGTTCCGTGCGTTTCGTGTGTCTT
>Ga0181599_1000939_pt1 | contig 29893 bp, 26 predicted proteins | sample 041ome_3_FD_148658 | JGI IMG/M metagenome (GOLD analysis project Ga0181599, IMG submission 148658) | Coastal salt marsh microbial communities from the Groves Creek Marsh, Skidaway Island, Georgia - 041405US metaG (spades assembly) | ecosystem: Environmental > Aquatic > Marine > Intertidal zone >...
ACATCAGGTAAAGATACTCTATCAACAAATGGTGGTACAATCCAAACCACTGGTATGGTAACCGATGCTGCAGGAACAACTGCAAGAAATAGTGGTGTACCATATAGAACTGATTTGGTAGAAATTGATGCAACTTATACAATAAGTGGTACTGGTAACACATTTAATGAGAGTGGGTTTAGTGATACATCATACACATTAACAACAACCGCTAGAGATAGAGCAGCAACACAATCAACATTAGATACTAAAACAGTAAACCTACATTCAGCTGGTACATTTGGACAACCTGCTGCGAGTGGTTCAATGGGGTATCATGGTGGTGGTAGTACAACTACTACTTTAATAGAATACTTTACTTCAGAAAGTTATAGAAGAACAATTAGTGATTCAACTACATTAGATACTGTGTGGGATGAAAGTGCTAGAGTAACATTAGGTGATGGTGGTGATTTACAGGTTAAACCAGGTTATTTGGTTAATCCAGAATCTGCAAATGGATATTGGTATCCAACGGGTGGATATAACGCAGCACATTACAAATGGTATTTAAGAGAATTTGATACTGCGGCTTCTAACAACAAAGGTACACTAACAATTGATTTAAATCCAAATACATCAGCAGATTTAACAACATTTGATGATACAACCACAGGTAAAATTGCAGTAGGTGTTATATTTGGTTCATCTGCATCAACTGTGTTTGATGCAGTTAAAGGTACTACATCATATGGTGGTTCATTAAACTCTCAATCAGCAAATGGTTCAACTAACCCATTTAGTGATACGATTGATGTAAAGAGTGATTTTGATTCATTAACTAACTCATCTGGAACGTTAACATTAGGTTTGGCTAACGCGGCTGGACAGACTATTAACGCAACACATGATAAAGTATGGGTTTTAATTAGATATACAGGTACACCATCAAATACATTAGAAAGAATAACGGTTTCAGTATCGTAATATATAAAGAGGAACAAAAATGGCATATAATTCAAATAACAGGTCGGAAAGATTATTACAAGGTAGACGTTTTACTACCGATAATCTTACATTAGGACAGGAAGCATTTACTGATGTATTCGATTTGGGTGCAGGTGAAATTTTTACCGATGATGGTTTAATTCCAACTGGTTCAAGTCAACTTCCATATAGTGGTTCATCACAAGATGGTGGTATCGTATCAGGTAGTGTTGTAAATCCAGCAATTGCTAGTGATGTTTCTGTTTTAAAGTACCATTATAGAAAAAAACTAAAACAAGCAGCAGATGGTCAAAGAGAAGTTTATTATTTCACAACTTCAGACCCAGCATCTGTTTCAGATACAGTAACATCCGACCAACTTATCGAATCAGACCAACAAACTAATTTTGTATCACCAAAATATATTATTGCATCTGATAGCCCTAACACTACTGAGGCATCAACTCCTGGTTATAAGGTAGTTGTTTACAAAGACACCGCATCTTCTGCTGGAAGTATTACATCATCACCGGCATTAACATCAACATATACATTTGATTATAAGACTGGTGTTTTGACTTGGAACGATGGTTCACAACCATCATCGAATCAATTTGTATACATTACAACTTACCAATATGTTGGTAGAACACTTCGTTCTCAAATTGATGATGGTTCAATTGGTGGTGGTGGTTCATCAGATTTTACTGAATTAACTAATGTACCAAGTGGATTAGTAAGTTCATCAGCACAAATTACCATAACTGAATCACAAATTAGTGATTTAGACCATTATGATGATTCTGATGTTAAAACAAAATTAAATACTGAAAATGTATTATCAGGTTCGGCTGCAAATGTTAAAACTTTTTTAAATATTACAGAATCGGATATATCAGATTTATCACATTATAGTGATTCTGATGTTAAAACAAAATTAAATACTGAAAATGTAATCAGTTCATCAGCTCAGGTAATATCTGGGTTAGAGGGACAGAGTGTATCAGTTGCAACTTTAACCGCTGAAACTTATATTGTAAGTTCATCTGTAACACATATGACTCAATCATTTAGTAGTGGTTCTACTATATTTGGTGATGATATAAATGATACTCACCAAATGACAGGGTCTTTATTTGTATCAGGTTCTATATCATTTAGTGAAATTGATGGCGGCACATTCTAAAATAGGGGATAGGCGTGGCCGAAAACAGAATAAAATTAAAAAGGAGTTCAGTATCGGCTAATGTACCCAATGTTGGTGATTTAACATTAGGTGAATTAGCTGTAAATACTTATGATGGTAAGTTATTCTTTAAAAAAGATAATGGAGTTGATTCTATTGAATCAGTCGTTACCACCAATGCTCAAATCACAGGTTCTGTTGAATTAACTGGGGCATTAACATCATCTCTTTCTTTGATTGAAAACAATACACCATCAACTGATATGTTTTTGGTAAAAATCAATGGAAATGATAAAGTAAAAGTAAATTCAGAAGGAACGTTCGTAATAAAAGAATCCCTAACACTACCAACTGGAGAAAAAGGTGCGATGGCGGTTAGTGGAAGTGGATTTTTTATATATTTATAAGAAAGTATAAAACATACATATTTATTTAACACAAACATAAAGCTTAAAAAAAGAGGAAACAAAAATGGCAGAATGGAAAAAAGTAATTGTCTCGGGTTCATCACCTGAATTCGCGGCAATCACAGTAGACGGAACGGTAACCGCTAACGCATTTAGTGGTGATGGTTCAGCCCTTACGGGCGTAGCTGCGGGAAGTATCGATATCGATAACTTTTCAGCACTAGGTGGTGCATCCGTAGCACAAGGAGATAAGTTCTTATTTTCAGATAATGGTACTGAAAAGAGTGTAACTTTTAGTAATTTAGAAGATAGTATCTTTGGTAACGTAAGTGGTGATGCAACTATCGCAGCAGGTGGTGCATTAACAATCGCTAATACATCGGTAACTAACGATATGTTAGCGGGTTCAATTGCAAATGCAAAATTAGCAAACTCATCTATTGATATTGCTGGTACTGATGTTTCATTAGGTGGACAAATTACTGGTGATAATATCATTGCTGATGTAAGTGCAGGACAGATAGCTAACAGTAAATTAGCAAACGATGGTATTACTATCGCAGGTAATGATACTTCATTAGGTGGTACAATTACAGCAGCAACTATCTTAGATAGTACTGGTGTACTTTCAGGTTCAGCTCAAATCCAATCAGATATCAATGATTTGGCAGATGCACGAATTGCAGCAGCAAGTGTAACTGATTTATCTGACGTATCTTCAGTTGGTTCAGGCGCAATCATTACTACATCTGAAAGAAGTAAATTAAGTGGTATTGAAGCAAGTGCAGATGTAACTGATTCTACAAATGTACAAGCAGCTGGTGCAGTAATGGATTCAGAGGTAACTGATTTAGATGGTATAAAATCTTTAACAGTACCTAATAACACTACAATCTCAACTTTCGGTGCAAGTTTAGTTGATGATGCAAACGCATCAACAGCAAGAGGAACTCTTGGTGTAGATGCAGCAGGAACAGATAATAGTACATTAGCAGGTTTAACTGCAACCGCTATCGGTAAAGCTATTGTTACAGGTTCTAACGCATCCGCTATTAGAAGTACAATTGGTGTAGATGCGGCTGGTACTGATAACTCAACTGATGTAACTTTAGCTGGTAGTAGAAACTATATTACAATTAGTGGACAGACTATTACAAGAAATCAAATTGATATCTCAGATGATACTAACTTAGCAGCTGGTACTGGTGTAACTCTTAGTGGAGATACTCTTTCAATCGGACAGGATGTTAGTACAGGAGCTGATGTACAATTTAGAAATGTCACTGCAACTGGTGATTTAATGGTACAAGGTTCTTTAACTTCATTACAAACTACTAACTTAAACATTGAGGACCAATTTATCTTATTGAACTCAGGTTCATCTGATGCAGCATCTCAAGGTATTGTATTTGGTGGTACAACTGGAGAACAAGGTGTAGGTGAAGCATTCTTCTATGATGCAGATGCGGATAGACCTGCTTGGAGTAGAAATGCAGTTTCATGGGATGCTACTTCAGCAGCTGATACAGCATATATTCCTAGAGTATTTGATGTAGATGGTTCATCTCACACTCAGATTGCTGAAGTTGGTTCTATCGCAATAACTGGTGGTGAAATACTTATTTACGCATAGTAATTATTAAATAATGAAATGGTTAAAAAGGTTATATATGGCACTAATTACAAAGGATAAAACTGAAGTTAAAAAACCAAAGAATGTAGTTGACTTTTCAAAGCAGGAGTTAGAGTTCCTCTTATCAACAATAGCCAACTCAACATTTGAAGGTAAAGATGTTCAGCTGGTTTATGAAACGGCAGTTAAAATCCAAAAGCAAATTATGGAAATGTAAGAGAAACCCCAACAGAAATGTTGGGGTTTTTTATTTTAAAATATATTATCCTATATTTATATTAAATTAGCTTGTTGTTGGCCCGAAAGGGAAGTGGGCTTTTTAGTAACCAACCACAATAAAGGAAAAAGGATATGCCAAATTGGAAAAAAGTAATTGTATCAGGTAGTAATGCAATTTTAAACACAATAACCGCAGATGGAACAATAACTGCTAACGCATTTAGCGGTGATGGTTCAAATTTGACGGGAATGAACACAAATCAGTTAACAAATGGTGCTGGTTTCACAACAAATACAGGTACTGTAACATCCGTAGCAACAGGTACAGGTCTTACTGGTGGTACGATTACATCGACTGGGACAATTTCCCTTTCTCACTTAGGATTAGAATCCCTAACAGACCCTAATGATGATAGAATTGCATTTTGGGATGATTCAGCTGGAGCATTTGGATGGTTGGATGCGGGTTCAAACATTACAATTAGTGGAACAACCATTTCAGCAACTAACACTAACACAACCTATTCAGCAGGTTCACTTTTAGATTTAAGTGGTACTACATTTAATGTTGATTTATCAGAATTAACTGATATGACAACTGCATGGGTAAACTCCACCGATGAATTTGTAGTATTAGATAATGGTGTACAAAAGAGAAAACTTTCCTCTGAAATATTTGGTTCAAACGCATTTAACTCAACAACAATCCCAACATCACTCGGTGATTTATCACCAGGAAATTTACAAGATGAATTTACTCTTAGTAATACAAATGTTAGTGAATTTAATAATGATGCGGGATACACCGCTAATCTTGGTGATATCACAGGTGTAACTGCAGGGACAGGAATTAGTGGTGGTGGAGCGTCTGGTACTGTAACAATCACAAACTCAGATAGGGGTTCATCTCAAAACATATTTAAAAATGTAGCAGTATCAGGACAAACAACAATTGTAGCAGATAGTAACAATGATACATTAACATTTGCAGCAGGTGCTGGTATTGGAATTACTACTGACGCAACTACTGATACACTTACAATTACCAATTCAATCACCAATAACAACCAATTAACAAATGGCGCTGGTTACATTACAGCAACCTCTACTAATACATTATCAAACAAAGGTGGTAACATTTCCCAATGGACTAATGATAGTGGTTATATAACTGAAGAAACATATACAGGTACTGTGAGCTCAGTAGGTATAACCGCTGGAACAGGTCTTAGTGGTGGTGGTACAATCACCACATCAGGAACTATCTCATTAGCAGTTGATTTATCAGAATTAACTGATATGACCGCAGCAATGGTTGGTACTGATGAGTTTATTGTATTAGATGGTGGAGCAGACAGAAGAAAAGCCGCTAACGAAATTGGATTAAGTATTTTTAGTAATGATAGTGGATTCCTTACTGGATTAAATTGGAGTGAATTGGGTGGTTCACAATCTGATATTAATTTAAGTGGATTTAATAATGATTTAACTCTTAGTTCGTTCACTAACGATGCTGGTTTTGTAGCAGGTGATACATTCGATAACGCAGGTACATATGCAAACCTAAGAGCACAGGCAACAACTGCAGGTGATGTTGGATTAGGAAACGTAACAAACGAATCAAAAGCTACGATGTTTGCATCAGCGGCACTAACTGGAAACCCAACTGCACCAACACAAACGGGTACTGATGATTCTACTAAAATCGCAACAACTGCGTTTGTACAAGACAGAATTGATACTATTATTGGTAACGCAGGTTCAACCTTAGATACTTTAGGAGAACTTTCAGCATCATTATCTGATGACCAGGATGCATTAACTTCATTAACCACAACAGTTGGTACTAAATTAGCAAAATCCTCTAACTTATCAGATTTAACAAATGCATCAACCGCACGAACTAATTTAGGATTAGGAACTGCAGCAACAACCAATTCTACTGCATATGCAACTGCAGCACAGGGTGCTTTAGCAGATTCTGCACTACAATCTTTAGGTTCAGTAACAGGTCATACTGATGTAACATCCGCAGGTTCGGGTGCTATTATCACTTCTGAAGAAAGAACTAAATTAAGTGGTATCGCAACTGGTGCAGAAGTAAATGTACAATCTGATTGGAACGCAAGTTCAGGAGATGCACTTATATTAAATAAACCAACAATCCCAACAAACAACAATCAATTAACCAATGGTGCTGGATACATTACTGGATTAAATTGGAGTGAATTGGGTGGTTCACAATCTGATATCAATATTAGTGAATTTAATAATGATAGTGGATTTACAACAAACACAGGTACTGTAACTTCAGTTGCAACTGGAACTGGGTTGACAGGTGGTACAATCAGTTCAACAGGTACTATTAGTTTAGCAACAGCAGGAGCGGGTGCTGGAACGTATGGTTCAGCTGCGAATGGTACTAAGATTGATACAATCACAATTGATGCGTATGGTAGAGTAACTGCTGTAGCCACAGGTGCGACAGGTACTTCATCCACTTCGGGTACTGTAACATCTGTTGCAACTGGAGATGGATTAACAGGTGGTACAATTACATCAACGGGTACAATATCTTTAGTGTATGAGGGTGCGGGTGAAAACTTTATAGATGTTGCAACAAACTTAGAAGGAACAAGTATTTCCACAGGTGATACAATTATTTATCATGATGCAAATGATAATAATATTAAGAAGGGATTAGTTTCAGATTTACCACTTGATAACTATACTAAATGGCAACTTAGTGATGGTACTACTCAGACAAACGTTACAACGGGTACAACTGTAACTTTTAGTGCAGGTAGTAATATAGCGATTGCTAACTCATCAAATACAATTACTATTTCAGCAACCGATACCAACACCACATACTCAGCAGGTTCACTTTTAGATTTAAGTGGTACTACATTTAATGTAGACCTTTCCGAACTTACCGATATGACAACTGCATGGGTAAACTCCACCGATGAATTTGTAGTATTAGATAATGGTGTACAGAAAAGAAAGTTAGGTTCTGAAATATTTGGTTCAAACGCATTTAACTCAACAACAATCCCAACATCACTCGGTGATTTATCACCAGGAGATTTACAAGATGAATTCACCCTTAGTAACACAAATGTTAGTGAATTTAATAATGATGCAGGATATACAACAAACACAGGTACTGTAACCTCAGTTGGTATTACAACTTCAGCCGGATTAGATGGTTCGGGTACTATTACATCCGCAGGAACAGTAGACATTAGTTTAGACTTATCCGAACTTACTGATATGACCGGCGCAATTAATACTGCAGAGGATGAAATAATCTTATTAGATAATGGTGCTCAAAGAAGAAAGAGATTTTCAGAAATCTTTGGTTCAAACGCATATAATAGTACAACAATCCCAACTAATAACAACCAATTAACCAATGGTGCAGGATATACTACAAATTTAGGTGATATTACTGGAGTTACTGCTGGAACAGGTCTTACTGGTGGTGGTTCAAGCGGAACTGTTACCCTTAATGTAAGTGGATTAACTACTTCTGAATTAGCAGGTAGTTCATTACAAACAAGTGGAGAAGTATTCTCAGATTCAGACACAATTTTAATGACTGCTGCAGCGATTGATGATAGAATCGATTCTAAAACATATGGAAGTTGGGAGTTTTCAGCAGATGGTTCAAACTATACAGTTAATGCTGGTGCGAACGTAACTCTTAACGCAGGTGAAAACGTTAGTATAACTCATGATGGCTCGGGTAATGTTGATATTGGTGCCACAGATACCGATACTACCTACTCAGCAGGTACAGGTCTTAATTTAAACCCCGCGACCACCTTTAATGTAGATACAAACCTTTCAACCGATGGTGTGCACACAATTGGGCGTGATGGTAACGATAAATTCGTAGTAAATGCAACCAACCACGCATGGTATTTGGATGGTGTATTAGATATGAGATTGGCAAACACTGGTCAATTAGATGTTGATGGTAACATTGTTGCGTATTCAACAGTAACAAACTCAGATAGAAGATTAAAAACTGATATCTCTACAATTGAAAGTGCATCCGAAAAAGTATCTAAACTTAGAGGTGTAGAATACACATGGGATTATGGTAAACTTAAAGGAAAGAGAGATATTGGTCTTATCGCACAAGAGGTTGAAGAAGTAATTCCAGAGGTAGTAACTGATGGTGAATTATTAGATGGTACTGAAGCCAAAAGAGTGGATTATGGTAAACTTGTAGGTTTATTGATTGAAGCCAATAAAGAACAACAAACTCAAATTCAATCACTAATAAAAGAAGTAGAAGAACTTAAAGGGAGATTGTAATGGCGTTAGTATCATCTGGTCAAATAAGTATAAGTGATATATATACTGAAATAAATGGTTCAGGTCCTGGTCTAAACGCAGGTATAGGTATGGCTGAATTGGCAGGTGGAACTTATGGTACAATCAATACAAATTCAACATCATATCCTAATGATTCTGTACCACACGCAATAAATGAGTGGTATTCATACGACCATAACGCAAGTGGTACTTCTTATAATGAATGGACAGGTGATGGACCACATCCTAACTCGGAGTTTGCATGTGTAGTAGAAGAACCTACAACATCATTCTGGCACGATGGTTCTGGTGGCGACCCATCACCTGGTGATACCGTCTATACTGATGATGGTGGAACTTCTTTAGCAGAAGCAGGATTTTATAGAACGGGGTGTTGTTACATTGAAGTGGATGATTCAGGTGTAGTTACTGATGATACTGCTGATTGTCCTCGATAAATTATTCGGATTATAACAATCCACCATATTTATATACAAACACTAAGGAGATTTAAATGGCAGTTAATATTCCAATATGGCCTGGTAGCTCATCCTTCACAGCAGGTGATACACCATTCGGATACTATGATTCAGATTCAGAGTTCGTTACTGATGTTGATAATATAGCATCGTGGTGTGCCAAACGTTTAGGATATCCAATTGTGGATATTGAACTACAAGATATCAATTTCTATACTTGTGTTGAAGAAGCAGTTACTGAATACTCTACTCAAGTAAACCAATTCAACATTAGAGAAAACCTTTTAAACTTAAAAGGAAGTTCAACAGGTTCAAATCTATCACAAACACAATTAAATGCAAACTTAGGTGGATTGATTTCATTATCTAAAGATTATGGAACTGAAGCAGGTAGTGGTGGTAGAGTAACTTACTACACAGGTTCATTTGAAGCAAATGCATCTCAACAAGTTTATGATTTAACTGATGCGAGTTTGGTATCATTGGAGAGTGGAACTCCTGGTGTTGATAAGATTGAGATTAAAAAGATGTTACACAACGCACCACCTGCGATGGTAAGATACTTTGACCCATTTATTGGTACTGGTTTAGGTTCTCAACAAATGATGGATACTTTCGGATGGGGTAACTACTCACCAGGTGTTTCATTTATGATGCAACCACTTTATGATGACCTTTTAAGATTACAAGCAATCGAATTTAACGATATGGTTCGTAAATCTCAATATGGGTTTGATATTCAAAACAATAGAATACGATTATTTCCAGTACCTGAGCACGCATACACAGTTCACTTCCATTATATTTTAGAATCTGATAGAAGTAACTCAGTAGTATCTAACTCAGTAGTATCTGATTACTCAAACGCACCATTTGATAGAATTACATATACTCACATCAATCACGTTGGCAAGAGGTGGATTCAGAAATACGCATTAGCATTAGCAAAAGAAATGTTGGGTGCAGTAAGGGCTAAGTTTAGTTCAGTACCAATTCCAAATTCAGAAATTACATTAGATGGTGCTGATTTAAGAAGTGAAGCAGCATCAGAAAAAGAAATCTTAATTTCAGAATTAAGAGAAAACTTAGAAGCTACTTCTCGTAAGGCATTATTACAGGCACAGCAAGAAGAATCCGAAGCAATGGAACAAACATTGAATAGAGTTCCTCGTGCTATTTATATAGGATAAAGAATGGCGTTATTTGGTGGAGAAAGAGATGCAGCTTTGTTTAGAAAAATAAACAAAGAATTGATTACGGATATTATTGATACCGAAATCTACTACTATAAGCTTATTTTAGATGATTCTAAAAGAAATCTTTATGGTGAGGGTAAAGATAAGGTATTTTATAATCCTGTAAAGATTCCTACATTGGTTGATAGAACAAATGCAGAACAAATTTTTGATGAATTTGGTTCATCTTACACCAGAAATGTTAACTTCTATTTCCTAAGAGATACATTAGTAGAAAAAAATGTGTTTCCAGAAGTTGGTGATGTGATTGTGTGGAATGATGAACAACATATTGTAGATGTAACATTTACAAACCAATTCTTCGCAGGTAAGAATCCTGATACTTGGGATGGTGGTGATTCACAAGGTTATAACATATCTATTATATGTGAAACTCATGTAACGAGAAAAACACAACTAAAATTAGAAGATGATTTCCGATTTGGGAACGATACTACAAATAACGATTTACCAGTAGGTGTATAATGGCAATAAAGTATAGACAAAATAGAGATGAAAAGGTTGATTTAGGTAGAACCCAAAGTTCTTTTTCAGATGACCCTAAATTAAATAAATCTAAACAGATTTCTCGTAGAAATGATGATGTTAAGAATTTTCAAGTCGGAATATACGATATTGATTTGGCATTTAAAGATTTCTTAGAGAAAGATGTTAAACCTACTATCGAAGAGAGTGGAAAATACATTCCAGTGCCCGTATTATACGCATCTCCAGAAAATTGGGCATCTGCACAAAAGGATGGATATTTAAGAGATGTTAATGGTAAAGTTTTAACTCCATTGATTTCATTTAAAAGAAATTCATTAGATATTAACACCGAATATTCAAAATTAAAGGTGATGACTGATGAAGATACATCAAGAGCATTTGTAAGAAAATACACACCTCAGAATAGATATGACCAATTTTCACAATTAGTGGATAGTAGAGATTATTATGAATATCATATGGTAGATACACCTGATTATGTAAACATTCAGTATGATGTTATTATGTGGTGTGATTATATGGAAGATTTAAATAAGTTAGTAGAACAGGTAATCTATTTTCAAGGCGGTGCATTTGGTGAAAGATATAAATTCCAAATTAAAGGAGAATCTTACTCATTCGAAACTACAAATGCAGTTGGTGAAGAAAGATTGGTACGAAGTAATGTAACACTTACTGCAAAGGCATACATTATACCTGAAGATAGAGGTAAACGTACAATGAATACTCAGAAAGCATTTGGTACATCCAAAATACTTTGGAATGTAGGATTAGATACCTAATGTTTCTAAATAAATTTTCATATTTATATAAACACAAAGTTTAACTTAATAAAAAAATGTTATGGCAGAAGTAAAACAAGTCAAAGAAACAGAAGTGATTAAATTTACAGAAGAAGAAATCGCAAAGATTGGAAAGTTCAGACAAGAATTTTCAGAAGTTACCGCTAGGTTGGGTGAAGTTGAAATTGAACTTACTTTAATCGAAACTCAAAAAACAAATATTGAGAACTTCAAAGCTCAATTAAAACAAAAGTATTTGGAGATGAGGGAATCTGAAATTAAATTAGCAGGTGAACTTAAAGAAAAGTATGGCGAGGGTGAGTTCGATATTAATACAGGTGTATTTACACCCAACGTATAAATATAATCGTTTCTGATTTTTTGGAGTATTTATAGATATACAAAACCAAAGAAATTAAATAGGAGAAAAAAATGGCAGAAAGAATAGTAAGTCCTGGAGTATTTACAAGAGAAAAGGACTTGTCATTTCTACCTCAAGGGATTGGTGAAATTGGAGCAGCGTTAATTGGGTCAACCGTTAAGGGACCTGCGTTCGTTCCAACTCAAGTCGAATCTTTTCAAGAGTTTCAGCAGATATTTGGTGGTTTAACGGAAGATTCGTACCTACCATATACTGCTCAATCTTATTTGGAAGATGCTGGAACTGCAACAATCGTAAGGGTATTAGGACAAGATGGATACACTCTGGAAAATCCAGTTGGACTAATCATCTCATCATCAGAAGGTCAGAAGTTGGCCGCAGTATTACACCCAACTACTGGTATCGTTTCTGATACCGATGTATTTAAAGAAAGTTCAGTAGCAGACCAATTCGGTTCATCTGATGTATCAGCATCTTTATTTACATTAACAATTACAGGTTCAGAGGCTGTTGAAACTAATTTTTCAGCATCTTTAAACCCAACAAATAGTAACTACTTTACCAAAACTTTTGGATTCTCTGCAAGAGGGTCGCAAGACGCGTTTGTACAATCTAACTTTAAAACATTCCAATCAGCATCGTTCGCCACTGGTGAAGAAGTTGTTGTAACTTTAGATGTTGCAAAAGATGTTGATTACTCAAAAGCATATACTGAGGCAGCTACTCCTTGGATTACTTCTCAAAAAGTTGGTGGTGCTACTACTAATTTAATTAAGTTCCATACTTTATCACATGGTAACCCAACTAACTACGAATTTAAAATCGGTATTCAGGATGTTAAACCAGCTGGAACTGTAGCAGGTTCTGAGTATGGTTCATTTACTGTAATTGTAAGAAGAGTAGACCAAGATAAAGTAAATGGTTCACCATTCGTAGGTGTGGTTGATTCAGATATCAGACCTAACTTAGTTGAAACTTTCCAGGGTGTTAACTTAGACCCTAATTCACCTAACTTTATCGCTAGAGTAATTGGTGATAAGTATATTACTGTTGATTCAAATGGTAAATTATCAACAAATGGTGATTACCCTAACAATTCGGCAAACATTAGAGTTGAAGTAACTCAGGCAGTTAAAGATGAGGCAATTGACCCTTCATTAGTACCTTTCGGATTCGCAGCATTGCAAAATCCTTATGGAACTGCATTTACGTTACCTAATCCAACTTATGTATCAGACCAAACAATCAATAACTCATATAACTCTAAGAAGTTCTATGGATTTGATTTTGATTTTGCTACAACTGATAACTTAAACTATTTAGCACCAACTCCTGATTCATCTACTGCAACTGCAGGTACTGCATTCTACTTAGGTGATTACAATCAGAATACTGGAGCTAACTACCCATCTTCAGGCGCACCATACACTGGAGCAATTGATTTAAATGATAATAATACGGCATTAGCATCTCGTAAATTCTTAGTTCCTTTCCAAAGTGGATTTGATGGATACAAACCAAATAGAATTGTTTATACTGCAGGTGATATCATCGCAGGTAATACACAAGGATATGATTTATCTTCAAATACCGCAACTGGTACATTAGCATTTAGAAAAGCTATCAACGCTGTATCTAATCCTGATGAGTTTGATATCAATATGTTAGTAATTCCAGGTGTTATCCACAGATTACACTCTGCAGTAACAACATTTGCTAAAGATATGTGTGAAGATAGACAAGATACATTCTTTGTAATGGATGCATCTGCATGGGGTGATTCAATTTCAACCGCAACTAACGCAGTTCAATCATTTGATTCAAACTATGTAGCATCTTACTACCCATGGGTTAAGATTCTTAACACAGATAAGAACAAACCAGTATGGGTGCCGCCATCAGCTGTACTTCCTGGCGTTATCGCATTTAACGACCAAGTTGCCGCTGAGTGGTTCGCTCCTGCAGGATTGAATAGAGGTGGATTAACTTCAGTAATTGAAGCTAAGACAAGATTGACAAGAGCAGAAAGAGATGAACTCTACGAAGGTAGATTGAATCCTATCGCTACATTCCCTGGACAAGGTGTAACTGTGTTTGGACAGAAAACACTACAAGCTAAACCATCAGCATTGGATAGAATCAATGTAAGAAGGTTGTTGATTGCAGTGAAGAAGTTCATCGCATCTTCTACTCGTTACTTAGTGTTCGAAAACAACACAGCAGCTACGAGAAACAGATTCTTATCAATCGTTAATCCTTATTTGGAATCAATCCAACAAAGACAAGGGTTATACGCATTTAGAGTGATTATGGATGAAACTAATAACACTCCAGATGTAATTGATAGAAACATTATGGTAGGAGAAATCTTCTTACAACCAGCTAAGACTGCTGAGTTTATTGTTCTAGATTTCAACGTATTACCAACTGGGGCAGCATTTCCAGAATAGATAAATTAGATTAAGTTCCCCATTTCGGTGGGGAACACAATCTTTTTTTAAAAGAACAATATTTATATTAAAGAAAAGACAACGGAGTAACATAAATGGCACAATTATTAGACCCAACTGAAGTAATGTTCACATCATTCGAACCGAAGATGTCGAACCGCTTTATTATGTATGTAGAAGGAATTCCTGCATATCTAATCAAAGCAGCCAATAGACCTGAAATAACAAATGGTAAAGTAACTATCGACCATATCAACGTAAGAAGATATGTAAAAGGTAGAAGTGAGTGGAGTGATTTAACAATTTCTCTTTACGACCCCGTAGTTCCATCTGCAGCACAAGCTACAATGGAGTGGGTACGTTTACACCACGAATCAGTAACTGGTAGAGACGGTTACTCTGATTTCTACAAAAAAGATATCACTTTTAACAGTTTGGGTCCTGTTGGTGATAAAGTAGAAGAGTGGACACTTAAAGGAGCTTATATCCAAACAGCAAAATTCTCAGATATGGATTACACTGGTGAAGATTTAGCAACTGTTGATTTAACACTTACATACGATTACGCAATACTACAATACTAATTTCGGATTGTTGTAATACAAATTGAAAATTAAGAACCCCAACATTTTTGTTGGGGTTTTTTTGTTTAATTATTTTTATTATCATATTTATTAATAGGTTAACCAACAAATACAAGTTTTAAAACAAAAGAGTAACGTTATGAGTACAGAAAATTTACAAGATGATTATTCATCAAACATCTCCAACAAAGAGATGGTGGAACTCGCCAAACAACAACATCAACAAAAGCAAGTTTCTGATTACAAATTCCCTACTGAAATCGTAGATTTACCATCTAAAGGATTAATTTATCCAAAAGATAATCCGTTAGCATCGGGTAAGGTAGAAATGAAGTATATGACTGCAAAAGAGGAAGATATCCTCACAACACAATCATATATCAAAGATGGTTCAGTATTGGATAGATTATTCCAATCACTTATTATCTCAAATGGTGAAGGATTACCAGTAAAATATGTAGATATCACCGCAGGTGATAAAAACGCAATTATGATTGCAGCACGTATTTTAGGATATGGTAAGGATTATGAGGTGGAGATTACAGACCCATTTACTAACACAAAACAAAAAGAAGTTATTGATTTAACTCTATTTGAAAATAAAGATTACGATGGTAGTAAACAAACAGAACCACATAAAAATGAGTTCGAATTCACACTACCTCGTTCAACTCGTAAGATTACGTTTCAAGCATTAACTGAAAGTAAAGAACGTAAGATTAAACATCAGTTAGAAGAACTGAAAAAGGCAGGTCGTAAAATGAAAGATTTAACATCTAAAGAATTAACGACTCGTTTGAAAAACACAATCACATCAGTAGATGGGGAATACGATGCTAAAGTTATTAGTAATTTCGTAGATAACGAATTGTTTGCAGTAGATTCTAAGTCTCTCAGAGCATACATTAATGAAGTTTTACCAGATATTGATTTAACTTATGAATTTATTTCTGAAGAGACTGGGGAAAGGAGAGAGATGCTACTGCCTATGGATGTCGGGTTTTTTTGGCCTAAGTCTTAATTATAGGAAGTTATTACACTCTCAAATATTCGACCTAATCTATCATGGAAATGGTGGGTTTACCTTTTCAGATGTTTACAATATGCCACTTTGGGCTCGAAAATTTTATATAAGTAAAATTGTAGAGTTTAAGGAAAACGAAAAACAAGCATATGAAAAACAAGTGAAAAAATCAAAAGGTGCAAGAAGATAATAAGAAACCCAACGTAATTGTTGGGTTTTCTTATATTTATACATATAACAATAAGGAAACTGATATGAAGATTAAAGAATCACAACTCAGAGAACTTTTTAAGGAAGTTGGTCTTTCTGAAGATATGTTTGATATATTCAGAAGTAAACGTAAAAAATTGGATAGAAAAATCAAAGATTTGAAATCTGATTTAAAAGATATGGAAGATTCAGCACCTACTGATAAGGATAGGGAACGTCTTAGAAAGTTAAACTCAACACTTCAAACAGCACTTAAATCAGGTGGTCTGAAAATATAGTAATTTATACAAATGGCTAAAAAAGATATTCAAAATCGTAAAAAGGAGTTGCAGGAAGAAATCCAAGCAACTAAAGATTTGGCTGCAGCACAACTTGCGTTGATTAAGAATGCCCAAACAACAAAAGCATTATCTAATGAAGCCATAGGTTTAAAAGAACAACTACTAAAAAAATTAGAAAACGAAGAATCACTTACAGGTCAAATCAACAGTATTCAAGAAGCAATTGATGGTATGTTGAAAGAGCAAATCGAAAGAGGAGATGAAGTTAATCAACACTACATTGACCAGTTAGATAGTTTAAAATCTCATTTAGAAAAAAATAAAGAAATTGCGTTAGCAGAACAAGAACGTAATAATTTAAATGAGGCTGGTAGGGGAATACTCAAAGATTTATTGGGTATAAACAGTGATATCGAAGCTGCAGTTACAGGTGGTGCTCTGAAGGCATTATTTTTAAATAAAGCATTTGAAAGTGTTAGTGCTAGTGCAAAAAGAATATCTGATGGAATTAAAGAAGGTGTAACCCAATTAGGTTTATCAGTAAACGAAGCCGTTATGTTACAAGGAAAAGTAGAAATGGCATCGTGGAGTTTAACTGGATTCCTATATGGTACAGAGGCTATTGCAGCATCTGCAAAAGCAATCACCGCCGAATATGGTAACGTCAACGCCGCCTCAGATGAATTAATTAAAGGTGTTACTGAACTATCTGCAGTAACTGGTGATGCATCATCAGCCCTTAAATTAGCAGAATCATTTGAAGCAGCAGGTGTTCCTGCAGATGAGGTTAGAGATAAAATAGAAGATATATCAAAAGAAGTAGGTATTTCTTCTACAATGGCAGTTAAGGGATTAGAAAATCAGATGCATAGACTAGTTGGTGCATCTGAACAAGAAATAGAGGCCATAATCAAAGGTAATGCCGAACTAGCCAAACGTGGTACTACTATGGAAAAAATAGAAGGTTTAGCCAACAATATGTTGGATATTGAAACTTCTATGAGAAATGAAGCAAAAGCTAGAGCATTATTAGGTAGAGATATCGGTGCAAATGAGATGAGGTCGTTATCAGCACAATTGATGACAGCAACCTCAGCAGAAGAACGTGCTAAAATTGAACAACAAATGGCCGATTTGTTATTAGAACAAGCCGGTACTGCAGAAGAGTTTAATAATCTTAGTCTTGTTCAACAAAACGCCATGGCTGAAGCATATGGTATGAGTAGAGAGGATTTGGCAGTTCAAATTCAAAAGTCTGAGAAACAAAAAGAACTTACAGAAAAATATGGTGAGTACGCAGGAATGATGGAAACCGCACAAGGATATGCTGCAGCAGGTTTATCATTCGTTGGTGATACTGTTTTAGAAATGGTTAAATTAATCGCTAAAACTGCTATTTTTAATTCTATGATGAATGGTGGTTCAGTTCTCGGTAATATGAAAGATGGTGTGATGAATATGATTGGTCGCGGCGGTGGTGGTTCTTCTGGAGGTGGTGGAGTACCAGGATTAGAAGCTACACAAGACGCAGGGGGTCAAGCAGCACAATCAGCATCAGGTAGTGGTGGTGGATTAAAATCACTTGCAGATGGTTTAAGAGAAATGGGTGATGGTAAAGTATTCGCAGGTATCGGTGCAGTTGCACTTGCAGGACCTGCTTTTATCGTAGCACTCCCATCAATCCCATTCTTATTATTTATGGGTAAAGTTAAACTAAAAGCATTAGAAGAAAACTTTAGTGGATTAGCAACAGGTCTTAATAGTATGGCATCCACATTTATGGGTTCATTGGCTGTTGCCGCATTTGGAATAGCAGCAATTCCATCTATACTATCAATTCCATTCTTATTATTTATGGGATTAACACCATTACAACAATTAGCACCTAACTTTACATCGTTATCAGCAGGATTAACCGCTATGGCATCCACATTTATGGGTTCACTCGCATTAGGAGCATTCGCAGTGGCTGCCGCTTTAGGTATAGCATCAATACCATTCTTAATCGCTATATCCTTATTAGGAATAGCAGCATCAGCTGGTTTAAGTGCATTGGGAGTTGGATTAACCGCATTAGGAACGGCAGCAGCTAGTGGATTACCATTCTTAGGAATCGCATTAATAGGAGCATTAGGATTAGCTATGATTCCATTCGCAATCGCATTAAATATAGCAACACCAGCAATTGAAGCATTTGGTGGTGTAATAGTTGGAGTGATGGGAGCAATTCCACCAATTATTGGGGCTATAGCTGATGGATTTGTAACAATGTTAGGTGCGATAACACCTGAAGCAATTGCAGGATTAATGTTATTAGGTCCTGCATTATTAATGGCATCGGTTGGTATGTTAGCATTCTCAGCATCATTATTAGTTGGTGCTTTTGCAAGTTGGTTCGGTGGTGGTTTAGTAGACCAAATAGTACTATTAGGAACTGTTGGGCCAGGAGTTAAGGAAGCGGGCGAAGGATTAGCACTCGTTGCTGATAATATGTCATTACTTACTGAAAATCTAAGTGGTGTTAGTAGTTTAGTAACACCAATGTACGCATTAGCAGGTGGATTAGCAGCATTCGCAGGTTCGGTTGCAATAGGTTCTATTTTCGGTGGTGGGATTGTTGAAACAATAAGACAATTATCTGAATTAGGGCCAGGAATGGTACAAACTGGTAACGCACTTGATACTATAAGTTCAACTATTGGTACGTTATCATCGAATATAGATGTATTAAGTGAATCAATGCAAAAAGTTGCAGAGGTATCTGGTGAACTATGGGGTGTAAGTGGTGCGTTATTAGGTATCGCAGGTGGATTAACCGCAATATCATTCGCAGGATTACTTGCAATTCCAACATTTGCGGCGTTAGGTGGATTGGCTGCGATAGCACCAACATTGATGTCTCTGGGTGATTTCTTTGGATTTGGTGGTGAAGGTGAATCTGATAATAGTACCACAAACACTACTGATAATAGTAATAAAGAATTATTGGAAGAGATTAAAGGATTGAGAAACGATATTAAAGGACAACCAATTGTATTGAATATTGATGGTAAAGCAGTGTCGAGAATACAGAGGGTTGGTAGACAACAATCAAATAATAGAGGTGCATACCAATCATTGTAATAGGAATATAATATGGCGTTAAAAGATATGAAATCGGATTTATCCAAATTTAGGATGCCAAAGAAAGAACCTTTGGAATCTAAAGAAAGAGTGGATGTAAGAAAGAATCAGAACCAAACACCATTAAGTTCTATGGTAGATTCAGCGCCAAAGATTCCACGTTCTCAAACAACAACCAATAAAGAGGGTGTAAATCCTCAAAAAGTAAATCAAACTGAAAAGTTTAAAGGTGAAACATCAGTTAAACCAATGAATTTAGAAGAAAGGTTCTTAGGGGAAACTGAACCTAATAAGATGGATAATTCTGAAAAGTTCTTAGGGGAGACAAACCCAACTCCTATGGATAATTCAGAAAAATTCTTAGGTGAAACTAATCCATCTAAAATGGATAACTCAGAAAAGTTCTTAGGTCAAACAACACCAGATACGATGGACAACTCACCAAATTATTTGGGTGAAACCAACCCTAATAAGATGGATAACTCAGAGAAGTTCTTAGGTGAAACTACAACCGAACCAATGAATAGGGAATCTAAATTCTTGGGTGAAACCAACCCTAATAAGATGGATAACTCAGAGAGATTCTTAGGTGAAACCACACCAACATCAGCTGAACCAACATCTCAGTTCTTGGGTGAAACCAGCCCCAAATCGGCTGAACCAACTTCTAAGTTCTTAGGTGAAACAACACCAACTGAAATGGATAATTCAGAAAAGTTCTTAGGTGAAACCACACCTACAACGGCTGAACCAACTTCTAAGTTCTTAGGTGAAACAACACCAACTGAAATGGATAATTCAGAAAAGTTCTTAGGTGAAACCACACCAACATCAGCTGAACCAACATCTCAGTTCTTGGGTGAAACAACACCAACTCCAATGAGTTTGGAAGAAAGGTACTTGGGTGAGACTACACCAAATAAAGTAAATCAGAATGAAAAGTTTAAAGGAGAAACTGACCCTACTAAATTTGATAACACATCAAACTTTGTAAGATTTAGTAATGAACAAATTTCATCTCCATTTGCTACTGAACCAAATCAAATGAATTTGGATGCTAAATTCTTAGGTGAAACTACCCCTACACCAACAAATTTAGAAGAAAGATTCTTAGGTGAAACCGACCCTACTCTAATGAGCTTGGAACAGAGATTCTTAGGTGAAACTACACCAACTGAGATGGGTGAACAAACAGGTGATACGTTCTTAGGAGAAACAAACCCGAATGTTATGAGTTTAGGTGATAAGTTTAAAGGAGAAACAACACCTGCTAGATTCCCATACATACTCAGACAAGAGAATGAGGGTAAAGAGCCAGGTGAAGTTAATTATTTTTCTGATATACATGCAACTGGATTTACATCTAAATTTGAAAGTAAAGACCAAAGTAAGTTTGTTGGTATCAATCCAGATAATACACAATTTGATGGAGCAACATCATTATATGGTACACTTGGTTTAACAAACTTTATTGTTGATGATGATGCAACTGGGTTTACCAAAGATATGTTCCCAATTGGTAGTTCTAAAAAACCATCACAATTCACAGGTGTTGATTCTGCCGGAACTGTTTTTGATGAAAAATCATCAGAATATAGTAATACTAAAAGTTTATATAACGGATTATCTTATAGACCGGGTTATGGTAAATTTAAGTTTGATAAAGAAACTGGAAATGTACAAAGATATTCTGAAAGTAATAAATACTTAATAGATAATGAGCTGACACGATTAGGAATCTCTCAACTACAAGAAATGAGAAGTTCTCCATCGTTCTTAGATGAGATGTATCACAAATTCAATCTTAGAGATGACGCATTTAATTTAGGTACAGCTGCATTTGCACATCCATTAATTCTTAGAGGTATCCAAAGAAAGAAAATATCCAAAGGTGAACCTCAAAAGTGGGGATTTGGATTTCCAGTTGATGATGGTTTAGTTAGAGGTGGTATTGTAACCGCAACTGATAGAGCAGTTGTAGATGCAGTACGATTGGGTAAATGGATGGTTTCAGTACAAGGTTTATTGTGGGGAATCAAACAACTTGGGTTACAACAAGCTACTGCGAATGTAGAATCTACAAATGGTAAAAGAAAAACTAAGATATGGACACCTATAAATACATTGGCAACTACACTTGGTGGGTTTGCGGGATTACACGCAAATAGACATGGTATTACACCATTTGATTTAACTAAGGGTACTTATTCTGAAGTATTAGATGCGAAACGAGCCGGACATGGGGATGACTATATGAAATTAACAGTCGGCCCATTTGCAAATAGATTGGTTAATACGTGGTTTAAAGACCGTAATAACCTACCTAATGGTGATGTAAAGGATAAGGGTGAAGGTGGTAAATTAATTGATAAGTTAAAGAACGCATTTAGTGGCGGGCCAAATTCATTATATGGTTTAGGTGATTTTGCACCAAATCAAAGTACGGAAACTACAATACCAAAGAAACAAGATGGAGAGTTAGGTAGAACATATAATCCTCTAAAACAATATAATCCAACTGCGGGAGGACCAAGCCCATCGGGCACTTCGGGATTCCCATTTGAACCAGATAATACTGAATTAGGGAAAAAAGCAAAGAAACTACCAGATTCTTTTAAGAATAATACTAAAAATACTGAAGGTAACTCACACCCGATAGAAAAGAACGATACTGCTGCAGAACTTATAAAAAATTATGAAACTATTGCGTATGGTGATATACCAACAAGAAAAGCAGGAGACCCATCAGTAAATGATTTTAGAAAAGATTTTACAACAAAATTGGGATATAGAGATACTGATTATTCAAATGAGGGTATAGAAAGTAGAACTGGACTTCCTAACCACGCATTTTCCATTGGTAAAGATAAAAGTGATTATAATAATCCAAACTTTACTGTTAGAGATGAGATAAACGCATTAGATTTAGACGTAGAAGGAAACGATTTAATACAATTTTGGATTAAAGCAGATGGTGGTAGTAAGACTCAATTTAGAGGAACTGTGAGTGGTATTACAGAAACATTCTCACCATCATGGGATTCATTTAAATATAACGGCCGAGCAGACCAGGCGTATAAATACACTACATTTGAACGTAGTTTATCACTTAATTTTAAAGCATACGCAAGTTCAAGAGCAGAAATGAAACCAATGTATAAAAAATTACAATATTTGGCAACAATGACAATGCCAGAATATAAGAGTGGTGGATATCATGGTACATTGGTAACATTTAGATTGGGTGATTTGTATAATGGTAAGTTGGCCTTCATTGAATCATTAACATATACATTATCAGATGAAACACCTTGGGATATTGATATGGATGGTAACTTAGGTGAACTCCCAATGGGTGTTGATATTGCAATCGGATTTAAGATATTGGATGGTATTAGACCACAATTAGGTGCTGGTATTTACGATTGGTCTCAAATATAAGGATATGTAATGAATAGATACGAAAAAATAACTATACAAAAAACTGAAGAGGGTCGTAGGTTTAAAAAAACTATTCAATACCCTATTATTGAAAAATCTTCAGATGATATTTATATAGTAGGTATTCAAGGTGATAGATTAGATAATATAGCATACAAATATTATCAAGACAGTAGATTATGGTGGATTATTGCAAGAGCAAACAATTTAGGTAAAGGTGATTTATCAGTACCAATTGGAACTCAGATAAGAATACCATTTGATTTTTTAGCAATTGTTGAGGAATTTAATAAACTAAATGAGTAAAAGTTATGGCATTATTTGATTTTAATCCCAGTTTAGGTGGTGCAGAGGGTGTTTTAGATGCACGAAAAGCAGCAGTTAAAAATAGGGAAAAGAATTGGAATTATAAAAAGTACGCATATTGTACGATAACATCTACTGGTAATTCTCAAACTATAACGTGCCCTGGTAGTATGACAATCGGTGATGGTTCTGCACCAACAGGTGGTGGTACGAGTATGTACACATCGGAAGGTGGTATTCGTAGAAAAAGACCAATATTAACATCATGTACAATTACAAATGAGGGTGGTCAGAATTATGTAGATTCATATATATACGAAGCAGAATTTTCATTTGATGTACATACTGTCGCAGATTTGGATAAAGCAATCAAAGCATTTATGCAAGTTGGGGGTGAGGTTAAAATATCATTTGGCTGGGCGAACGCAGGTGGTGCGGGTAACTCAGGTGAAATTTTAGTAAATGTTTACAATTTCAATTGGAGTTTAAATAAAGATGGTTCTTTCAGTTGTACTGTAAAAGCTATGTCTGGTACTGCGTTATTCCCAAAAGAATCAATGGGTGGTAACTCAAAAAAGGCCAATGCGGAACAGAAAAAAGCATTAGGTGATTCAACAGAGGTGGTTGGTTTCTTTGAAGAATTAGTTGCTGGTATGAGAACTGCGCATGGAATTACTTCGGAGGATACATTAGATGATGTGAACGATGTACCCTGGGTTCCAGATTTTATAGCAGGTGGTATATCCGATAACCAAATGATATGTGAAACCAGTACTGTAAATGGCATTACAATGCCATTTTGGGTTACTGAAATGCTATCATCTGAAGGTACTTGGTATAATGATGATGAACTTTACTTTTCATATACAAATCTTAATTCTGTTGTTAAATATCTGAATAAACATTTGCAAAAAACTAAATCTAACATAAGGTATTACTTCGATGGTACTGCATCTAAAATAGATACCTCTAAAACAATGATGTTTTCTGCAGACCCAACTCGTATTGTATTATCTGGTCCTTTCGCCAAATATGGTAGTAAGAGTAATGAAGATGCTGCTAATTTCGCAAAGTGGGCTGATTTTACAACCCAAAATAATACATCGGCTAATAGTGCTTCAAGTATATTATTAGAATTAAAGTATTTAAATTCTATATATGCAAAATTGGCAGACCAAAAAGAAGATAAACAGGGTGGCGGTAAAGTTCCACCAACCATACAAGAATTTATGAATCAGCTATTTAACGATATAGCAGATGTAACTGGTGGGTTTGTACAATTACAAGCAATACCTGAAAAAATATCTCAAAGTCAATCTAAAGGACAAAACGGGTCTAATCTTAATTTGATAATAGCAAATAGACCAATGATACCCGTTTCATCATCACCATCTAAGTATGTTTTTACAACACTCGCACAAAATTCTATTGTTAGAGATGTAACATTTGAAACTGATTTTGATGCAAATACCCTAATGATGGCAACAATCGGTGCAAGTGGAAAAAGTGTTACTAACATTGATGATAGAATTCCAGGTGCAGATTGTGGTAAGGCTGCAGAAGGCCAAGGTAACGCCGAAGTAATTGATGCTACTTATTTGGAAACCGTTCGTGCATCTTATGGTGATGATGGCTTTGACCAGGCTAAAGTTAGTTCTAACTCTGATTCATTAAAAAAGTTTTTAAATCAAAATAAGGATACGTTCCCCGCAGGATATAAAGAAATAGTATGGCCATATAAATTGGGTGTTACTATTGATGGTGTTGCTGATATAAATTATATGGCTGCAATAACTATTGATAGGTTACCATCTTCAATGGTAAGTCCGAAGATGTATTTTTCAATTACATCAATTGAACATAAATTTGATGGTCAGGGTGATTGGGAAACATCATTGGGTACTGTAATGAGGATTTCATAATGGCAGATTCGAGAGAAAGAATATATTATACTAAAGCTCAAATTACCAATGGTTTAAAGACTGGTGGTGGTGAGTGGATGTATACCGATGGTACTGAGTATATAGGTCAGTATCATAGATACTCAACCGGAGAAGTATTTACAGATAGTAATTATGTTAACGGTAAATCCAGAAAGTTAATACCATTTGTTGATTTAGAAAAAAAACTTGAAGATAATGAATTTGGTATTGATTTTTCAAAAAACTTTGAATATGATGCCATAAAAAGTGTAGATGTTCAAAAGAGTGTAAAATCAAATGAACCCGTATCCGATATATACAACAGGCCCGTAAAAAATGGCTATATAAAACGATTATTTGCATATAAAGTAAATGATGGTCAGATTTTAGAATTAGATGAAATTGGTTATGGTAGTGTTGGTTCGGAAACTGGGTTAGATGCAATCCTTTGGAGAAAGTTCTCAATTGATTGGAAAGTACAGGGTCCTGATTACGATATATTAGATTCACAAGGTAATGTGAAAGAAGGTGGTATTATCGATGAGAACAGAAGAACTATTGAAAAGTACTCAGAAGAATATCCAACATTAAGTAAACGTATCACCGATTTTAGGCAATTCTCTAAAGCCTAAAACTTAACAATTTCTTAACATTAAAATTTGGTATATCCAAATAATTTTCGTATCTTTACTATGTAATAATGAGAGAGATGAAAGCAATAATTAATTTTTACGAAGGAAGTTACCAATATAACACTAAAGAACTAGCAGATGGGTTTGTAACCAACCTAGCAAGATTGGGTTCGGGTATGTTAACTGAGTTGAATCATCAATTTAATTACAGGTCAACCAATGAATCACTTTGGGCTGAGTGTGTTGTTACTATTGATAATGAAGTTGTAGAACAATATAGAGTTATCAGAGTTTCACCAACACAATTAGAGATGATAGATGTGTTAGAAGGAATGGAAGAAATTAAGATTCCTGTTATTCTTAATGAGATGTTAACTTTTAAAGCATAAAAATATGAAAGTAAAAGAAATCAAATACGGAATCGAAATCACAAAACCCTGGTCAAAGGAAATGTATGACCACAATGATAAGGTGGCTGAGTTAATGAAAGCTGAACTCCTTATTCGTTTGAAGAACGCATATCAAAGTGGTGATGAAGATGATTTACGAAAAGTATCATCAATCATCTGCCCGACTGGGTATGGGTTTGGGTTTGATTTTGATGATATCTATAATGAATCACTTAGAGAGCTAGAAATGGTTCAGAACTATTGGTTGAACGAAGAGTTCCCATATGGAGTTAAAGAAGGTATCGTAAGTGATATCGGACTTGAGTTTATTGGGTACTAAAGTTTAACAATTTCTTAACATTAGAAATTTGGAAAAGTGAAAAAAAAGTGGTACTTTAGTACTGTAAGATTGAGAGTTAAACAATAAATAAATAAAAAATGAATTATTCAGAATTGAATCAAATGAGTATCGAAGAGTTGAGAACTCTTAACTCAATGGTAATCGATGTTATTAAAAGTAAGAAAGCTATGGCTGGTTACGAAATGAAACAATCCCTTTATGTTGGGGCTAATGTGAAAGTTAATCACCCTAAATTGGCTGGTAAACAATGTAGAGTTGAGAAAATCAACCGAACTAAGTGTGTAATTAAAGTGTTGAATAGTTATGGTTCTTATAACGTTCCTCTTTCAATGGTAGAATTAGTAAAATAATCAGATATGGCTATTGTAAGTAAACCCCAAACAATCGGAATTGAAATAGATTTGACAGGCCCACAAGGTAACGCATTTTACCTTTTGGGTACTGCTAAGAACCTCGCCAAACAATTAGATTTGGATGGTAATGAAATTATGAAAGAAATGATGAGCGGTGATTACGAAAACCTTCTTCAGGTCTTTGATGAAAACTTTGGTAGTATAGTAACCCTTTATAGATAAGATATGGATTGTAAATTAGTAATCAACTGTCAGTATTATGAGAACTACAACGTAGGGCCAGAAGGCTTCGGTGAAGTTCCCCATTGGAAACCGAAAGGTGGACATGAGTTCGAAATCGAAGTAGATTCGGATGTGGTGATGTATTCTAATAAGTTAGAACAACATCTAACAAAGTTGGTTGAGGCTCAATCAACCATCGCAGAAAAGTTTGAGTATCGTGACCACGAACTTAAATGGAGTGAACCATCGGTTCTGAGTACGGAATCTTTGTACGAACTAATTCGAAAAGAAGATGAAGTGGCAGTATAGAGAAATGGGTAGTAGGAATAAAAAGACCGGAAAACTATCCTACTATAACGTAACAGTAAAGGATTTCAAAATCTCAGATTGTGAGTGTAAGGCTAGAGAGTTTTATAGATACACTCCATGTAAACATATGAAACGATTACATCAAAAATTATCACATTTATCCATATGAGTTGGTATCAATTAGAAGTAGAAGCAGATAAGTACGAAGAATTACAGCAATTACTTTTGGAATTATCAGAATAATTTCGTATATTTGTTAGATGATTAATTTTGTAACTGAGGGAAATATCAGTATGGAGAAGATGTATATCCACCCAATATGGGCGGATATCCACTTACATGCATCTCAAAACAAATTATCATTACTATATATCTATGATATTGATGAGGGTACGGAGCTTGTAGTAAACATCGGTAATTTCGATTTCCATAGTTCATCATTGGAAAGTATTTCTCTTAATTTTAAGGAAGGGTATATATTGGGTAAAAAATCGTTCTTAAATCTGGTCGACCTTCCAAACACATACGATGCCGATGTGGTAAAATACCTACAAGTGAACGATATATTAAAACGAGACCAGACTCCGACCCATCATCATTTTCATAGAAAGTTCCACAATCTAAAGTGGGTAAACAATCTCATACCTATATCTAAACATATAGAATCTATCAGAGATATAAGAGATGAATTCCTTCAGTATTACGATTTGGGTGGGGGAATCACCGAAGGTGTGAAGAAATTTGAAAATTTCTATATAAAGCCGTTACACAAAGTAGAAAAGAGTGGACTTTGGACAGAGAGTGGAATGGAGTGGAGTGAGTATTACCCATATACATTAACATCACGTCCTTCAAATAGATTTGGGGGAGTGAACTATGCCGCACTTAATAAAGATGATGGTAGTAGAGATAGATTTATTAGTAGGTTCGATGGGGGTAAGTTAGTTCAATTTGATTATGATGGATATCATCCACGTATCATTAGTAGAATGGTAGGAGAACCTATACCAATGGATGTATCTGCTCACCAAGCCTTAGCCGATATGTATGGGGTATCATATGAGGAATCAAAAGGAATCACATTCCGCCAATTATATGGTGGAGTACAATCGGAGTATTTACACATACCTCTTTTCAAAAAGGTATCACACAAAATTGATAAGTTGTGGATGGAGTTTAATCGTAATGGATACATTCAAACTCCAATGGGTAGAAAGTTATCTAAAACTAATCTAAGGGATATGAATGCTAACAAACTATTCAATTATCTTCTACAAGCAACGGAAACTGAGTTGAATATGATGATACTTTCAAAAGTGGTGGATTTTTTAGAAGATAAACAATCTAAAATGGTGTTATATACATATGATTCATATTTATTAGATATACACCCTGATGAACTTAGTGTATTAAATGATTTAAAGATACTTATAGATGGGAATGGATTCCCTACTAAGATAGAAATTGGTGATAGATATTCAGAAATGAAATCGGTAAATATAGAAAACATACAGGAATAAAAGATGAGTAATTTTCTTGATGATATAACAAGGTTATGGTGGATTGAAGTAGGTGTTGAACTGAAAAATCCTACATCCGAAGCATCTATCAAAGGTCTAAAGAAAGTTTTGAGAGAAGATTTAGAGCTTGATAACGATGTTATTACATATATAATTGAAAGTATTGCAAATAGACCTTCTAATTTTTCTTTAAAGGTTGGGAAATCTTCAGGTATTGATGTTGGTAGTAAACAAACAGCAGTATCTGCACAATTACATCCTAATTGGGAAGAAGAAGAGGGTGATATATACCAAACAGTTGATTTAGCTGAAGAAGAAGATGAGAAAGATACGAAAAAGAACGGAGAGAAATCTAAGGATGACTCTGGCGATGATAAACGACCCGAAACTGGAGATGATAAGGAAGCTGCAGAAAAGGATATTCAAAAACAATCACTTACGGCATTAGAAAAAGAGAAGTTGAAGAAAGAGGCGATTGATGATAAATTGCTGAAAACAAAACTAAAGAATCCAACGACTGGTAATATGAACCAAGTCGATACCTTATTAGGTAAGAAGAAAAAAGACCCTGCTGCATATAAAGTAGGTAGAGATTTTTTAGGTGATAAAGGTGTATCTGATGATGAGATTGAAAAACA
>Ga0181599_1000954_pt1 | contig 29535 bp, 23 predicted proteins | sample 041ome_3_FD_148658 | JGI IMG/M metagenome (GOLD analysis project Ga0181599, IMG submission 148658) | Coastal salt marsh microbial communities from the Groves Creek Marsh, Skidaway Island, Georgia - 041405US metaG (spades assembly) | ecosystem: Environmental > Aquatic > Marine > Intertidal zone >...
ACTCTTTCATATTTCTTTTGATGGTTACTGTATCGAACCAATCACCAGCTTCAGAAAGTGTTAAGGTTTTAGCTGCTTCTACAACACCAGCCAAAGTTTCAGCGGTTTCAACAATATCGGATTGTCTCCTCATTTGTTCTTGGAAACCTTTGTAAGTAGAGATAATTTCTAAGAAATGTTTCTTTACTTCGGTTGCTAAAGGTCTATTAGCTTCCAATGATTCAGATAAACTGAATTTACCATCTACGATTTTTACTTCGTTGATGTTAGTTTTTCTAATATCGTTATATCCTTTAACTACCTTAGTACCTTTAGGAGTGTCCACATTTAAACTAAATTTGTTATTGTGAACATAATCGTATATGTCAAAGTTCTTCTTACTCATTATGCTAATTCCGTTATAATTTCTCTCATTAAGTCTTGTGATTTACAAAAATCTCCACAAACATCAGTACCAATTTGCTTAACTACTGATTCGTTCATTGGAGTCATAAATGCACCATGTGTAGATGGGTTGGATACGAAATCCCAACCGATTAGTTCAAAATCTTCACCAACTAAAAGTTTGTTACCTTCCATTGGTTTTGTAGAACCCATACCTCTTGATGAGATACCTAATAGGATTCCAGCTCTTAATAATTCTTTTAAAATGTTTCCAGAAGGAGTAGGTAAGATTTCCACTGTACCTACCACATCGTTACCTTCCCAATGAATCTCTCTGATATTGTGAGATACATTCTTTAGGTTAATAACCGAAGAATCTGGATGGTCTAACTCACCCAACGCTCTTCTCTCTTTTATTAGTTGTTCGTATTTTTTTACTTCTCTTTCTAAAATATTTTTTGGGTACACTCTACCATTTTGGTTTTCTGCACCTGCTCTTTGAAGGACACCCTTTACTAAGGTTCTACCTGATGAATCCTCATTCACTCTCCCTTCAAACAAATTTGTTTCAATTAATAGACCTTTCATAGTATCCTTATTTGTTATATTTCTTTAATAAATCTGCAAATTCCTTCTTCACTACTGAAGATAATCTTTTGTGTACACCAACTTTTGCTAACATAGGAATAGCATCTTTCATTTGTGAATTATCAATAGCAATACCAGTTCTAGTTCTAGCTAACATTGGTCTTTGTAAGAACATTCTTAATTCAAATGCTAACTCTGGAGAAATCTTTACTCCTTCAACTCTTGAAGTTTCACCTTTCTCAACACTCTTTAACAAAGATACTTTTCCTAATCTTGCTTCGTTTACTTCTTCTTTTAGAGTTACAGGGTAAGTTTTACCATTGAACTCAAATTCAGTTTTACCTTCTTCTTTTGCTTTTCTTGCAGCTTGAACAAATGCTCTACCTTCAGTAATTGATTCTCCAATCAAAGAATCAACATCAGAATGAATATCTTTATAGTTATTAAACTTTTTACCTCTCAATGCACTATAAAGAGCCATTGTATATTTTTGAGAATTGTTGTGAGCTCTTGATTTTACCAAATCAACTGCACCAGTAATAGGTTTTCCTTTTTGGATTGAATCAACTGCTGCTTTTAATGCTTTGAAATCTTCAAATGCTTGTTGTTTCTTTTGGTCTGAAATTACTTGGATGATATATTCTTTTGATTTTTCCATATCACCATTGAACTTATCCAGAATTTGTTGTGCACCTTTATCGTTTCTTTGTAGTGCTCTTTCAAAGTTTCCGATTTGAGTTTTTGCCAAACCTTTAGCATTGAAGTAATCTTTCTTATCAAAGATAGAATATACTTTTTCAAAATCTCTATCAGTAGCTGCTTCGTTTACTGATTCAAACTTGATTGATTTACCATATTTTTTTTGTAATTTTTTTATCAATTCTTCTTTACTATCAGCAATTTCATTACCTCTTTCATATCCAAACTTTTGAATAGGTTTACCTGTTTTAGGGTTAAGAGCCGCCGTTAGTTCTCTAAATCCTTTATTATCACCAACGATTTGAACCATAGTATCATCATCTACTTTGATAGGTTTAGATACAGTTCTTGCTTCGTTTACTGATTCAGAACAACCACCACATCCACAACTACAACCAGTAGATTCTTCAATTGATTCATCCTTTTTATTACCAGCTCTTAAAGCAGCTAAATCAGATGCTTCAATCTCACCATCACCATCAACATCCAACTTATGTTGGTTACCTTTTAATTCTTCGTTTTTTGGTGCAGGGTAAATCTTTAATATTTTCATATCATTGCCCCAATTTACTTTAAATCGGGCTTCTGCTCTTTTTTTATCAAATGCCTCTATATCAACTGTACGCTTGCTACCATCTGTGTGTTTAAAGTCTACTTTCCATTTTTTCATACCCTCTCGTAAATGTACTTCCGTTACTTCTTTCTTTTCGCCTTTAGCGTTCCAAGCAGCATCTATTTTATTGAAGAACTCTTTCTTTTCTTCATCAGACATAGATGGGATAGATTTCCCTGCTTTCTCCAATGCCTTTTTGAAGAATGTTTGATACTCAGTTTCTTCTGCCATAATAGTTCTGAGTGTTGATTTGATAGTTTCTCTGGTAATATTCATAATTGCCAATCCTAATTTATAATTTGCTAATCTGCGTTACAATATTATTTAATCTTTCTCTAATTCTAAAAAGATTCTTTTGTGTTCTTTTCCAATATTGATTAGAATTCAAATCACCTTCTTTTTTAATTTTACCATACCATCTTAGGAATGTTTCAATTTCAGAAAGTTGCTTATTAACTTGAGAAATTCCTCTACCAATTTTTTGTTTTGGTGAGGATTCATCATTTTTTAATTCTAACCATCGGTTTTCATCAACCCTTTTGTAACCAGTTGCTTGATTTATCTTATCAATATATTTAGCATCAGCTTCATCATCTTCATCAGTTCCATCAGAATCCTTAAAAGCATTAGGAGTATTGTAGCCAGCTATATCACCAGTGGTGGTAGCTTCATCCATCTCCAAATCTTCGGATTGGATTTCATCTAACAAATCCTCAATTATTTTTTTAAGATTAGCCATTTATTTTACTCTTCAATTCTTTGATTAGTTCGTAAGACATCATTAACGATGAAACGTGGTTATCTGAAACCGATTTTCCAATTTTAGTTTTATTAAGAACTGAAATGGTTTCAGCCAATTTAATCTTAGTTACTTTATCACTAACTTTAGATTGGATAGCTTTTAATTCTTTTACGATTTTAGGAATCTCATTTTCAACATAAGATTTAAATCCAGTTGTGTTTGTCAAATTGTTGATATATTCTCTCAACAATGATTTTTGAGATTCGTTTAGATTTGAGTATTTTTTGTTAAAAGTTTCTACTAATACTTTGTAAGTAAGTAATCTCAAATCCTTATCTTGCTTTTTGTACTCTTCAACAACTTTATCTTTCTTAGCTTCAGTAAGAGTCGATGGCTTTGATATGATGTTCTCAATGAGGGTAATTTTTGAGTTAAATACATCTTTTACATCATAGCTATCATACTTTTTAGATTCAAAAACCTTATAGATTGATGCCAATACCTTATAGTTGGTAATTGGAGAAGAAAGGAACTCATCCATATTAAATGATTCATTAATCTTTTTGATAAGATTATACTTTTCTCTTTGTAATTTATTTTGGTCAATACGATTGTGTGCTTCATTGACAGTATCAATGAATTTTTCTGCACGAGATTCTGAATTATACTTTTCTTTTGTAAGTAATTCATACAATCGTAACTCTTTATTTAACTCAGTTTTAGGACTAAAAAATTCTGCTACAATTTTTTTAGCCTTTTCGGTAGTATCACCATTCAATACTTCTAAGGTGATTTGTCTCACCAAAAGTTCGAATAGAATACCAGTATTCTTAAATTTTGAATGTTTTACCCTCTTCATTATGTTTTTATCCTATAATAATATATCAATATACGATACAATACATCGTATATAAATATAAGTTAATTTCGATTTCCTAAATTTTTATTCATCTATCAAATTCGAATCATCTAAAAAGTCTCCGTTTTCACTCATCAACTTCTTTTTTGCCGAAACTCCGTTTACATATTCTTTAGCGAATTTATTAGCTTTTTTAGTAACCGAAGATTCATTTTTAGATAACGCTTTTTGATTTTCTTTTGCTCCTAAAGGGTCTCTTCCATAAGGATGTTTATCCTTACCATAAGTATTCCCTTCTCTTGGTCTTCCACCTTTATCTTTTAATGATGATTTTAATTCTTCTAATTCATCTTCAACATCAGTTGGTTCTGATTGAAGTGCTGGGTCATTACCCTCATCCTCAATCATACGGTAACGATATCTATCTTTAATATCATTGATAAGGTTAGTTTTCTGATGGTCAATTTCATCATCACTAAAGTTGAAGATATTTTTATATGCCCATTCTTTGGATACCATATTCAACTGAGTAATATCAGAAACCAATCTAACTTTCTCACTCCATAGGTTTACTTTCTCTTGCTCATAAATTGTAGATGGATTAACTAAGTTTAATTCAAAATCTACCATCTCTGTTCCTTCAATACCTTGAGCTGCTAAGTGAGTTACAGCAATCTTAGTTAATTCTGAGATAAGAGTTCTTTGGATTCTTTCAATTGTTCTTGCGAATCTTACATCTTCTGCAGCAAGAGTTGCTTTACCATTCACATTCTCATCGTATCCCAAATATGCTTTTGGAATCTTTAGAGCCGCAAACATTTTGTTCTTTAGGTAATCAATATCATCAATTGCAGTGTATTCTAAACCACCCAATGAATCTATTTCAGTTCCACTATCACCACCCCTAACAGGTAAGAAGAAATCTTCAGTTAGGTTTTGAATATTATACTTTAAGTTGTAATCACCAGTTTGTTTGTCCACAAATGGAGTTTTCTTCATTTTAGAAATAATCTTCTGCATGTAGTTATCAACTTCTTGTGGTGGAATGTTACCAATATCAATTTTGAATACTCTCTTATCAGGTGCTCTCATAATTCTATGAATCAACATCGCATCCTCCATAAGAGAAACTTGTTTCCAAATTCTTCTACCATTTTCAATCATTGCCTTACCATAAGGTAAGAAGTTGGTATCTGATAATAATCTAAAATGTACTACTTCAAAGTTTTCATATTCACCTTTACCATTTGGGTCGTGATTAACTTTGAATTTTACATAGTTGGGATTATTTGGGTCAGTATTTTCCAATCTTTCAGTTTCATAAACCGGAAGTGGTTTTACATTGATGATACCAGCACCAGGTTGAATTTCTTGTAATAAAAAGAAATCACCATACTTAACCATATTACGAGTCCAAGACCAAAGATTGAACTCAATATTAAGAATATCATAGAAAAGATTTTCTAAGATATCTTTTACTCTTTCGTTTTTTGTTTTGATTTGTACAACTTCTCCGAATTCGTTTTTGAGTGTACATTCATCTGCGTAGATATCCAATGCTGATGAGATAATTGGGTCATTATCCATAGCATCATAATCTCTGAACAATTCTCTTCTAACTTGATGGTATGCCATTGATTGAGCTGCCATCTGGTCTCCATAAAAAGACCTTTGTAGTTTGGTGTACCTATCTCTTAAATTCATTAAGTTAGTACCACCTTGCTGTCTATCATCCACATCAACAACTCGTCTCTTTCCATCCTTGTCAACCTTTACGATTGCTTGGGTAGAAAAGAGTTTAGTTAATCGATTAAAAAATGAACTGTTTTGTTCTTCTGCCATTTTGTTTCTTTATTTTATAACCTTTATTTATTTACCACGCTTTACAACTCCAATATCTAGCTCCAGTTCTTGGACCAGGATTATCGCAGTTGTGTCTTGCTCTAAATGATGCTCTTCTTTCTGGATTATCTTTCTTAATCCTCATAGTTTCTTCACCTGCTTTTTTAGCTGATGTTCCACCATGTCCGAAGTTTACCTTTACAACATTTCCCTTTGGATTTTTAACATACACTTTGAACTTCTTTACATCACCTCTCATAGGTTTGTTGAGTTTTACCTCTCTACCTTGATATTCAGCTTCTGTAATATCCTCTTTCATATTTTTTAGAAAGTGAATAAATTCCTTCAAATCTTCATAGTTTTCAACATCGTATTCTTCGATGTTTTCATCTATTGATAATTTAAATTCGTTATAAAGTTCTTCAGAATAATTTTCCATGTTTTAATCCTTATAATTAACTTATACTATATAAATATCAAAAATTAAATTTACAACCATTTAGTTAAGTCCTCAAATCCATCACCAATATTCATTTGCCAAGGATTTTCATCATTATCATTTCCACCATATACCCCACTATAAGTATATGTAGATATACCATCAATCGCTCTTTTAGTTAAATCAATACCTTCCTGCCTTAAACGAAGTGCAGTATCTCTAACCCATAGTGAAATTGCTAAACTCATAGTTAAATCATCATTGTAACCTCTCATCGCTTCAGCTCTACCATTAAACCAAATAAATGTGAATAATTCCTCAATAGTTCTAATTGAACGTATTGTAATTGATTTTTCTCTAATATATTCTTCCAATTTGGAAATGATTAAAGGTCTGGTTCTTGATGTGGTTGAAAATCCTGCTACCATACCTCTATCTTGTGCTCTATATTTGTTTGAAAATTGGTTCTCTACATCTACATACTTCAAATCTTTACTCATATAGTAAAGATTGGGATAGTTTCTATCGATTACTTGTTGGATACATGCCCAACCAACATTTGCATTTTCAATTACCAACAATGCGTTGTTATATTCAGTTGCTAATGCTACCAAAAAATTTCCAAAATCTTTTGTATCTAATTTACCTCTATATTCAGCTACTTGTTCTGAATCCTCTACATCAATTACATGAGCAGCTGAGTAGTCGGTTGAATCACCTCTAGAAACATCGGCAACTACCATATATGATTTAGAATAATCTGGATATTGCCATTTCCATAGATTACCATCAAATCCAGTTTTTTCTATTGGTTCTTGAACATAAGTGGATTTATAAAATTCTAAAACTTGAGGGTCAATTACACTATCACCAGAAGAAATAAAATCACAGTCACATTCTTGTGCTGCTCCCTTTGGTCCTAATAAAACTTCTTGTTCATCTCTCCAATTTTTGTCTCTTTCAGGATGTAAACTCCAATGTAAACGAATCGTATTGAATGTGTTTGTACCATCTTCAGCACCTACCCAAGTTTTGTGGAAGAAGTTACCTACACCATTTGGAGTTGATAGGATAATTGCGTTACCACCAGTTGAAAGGGTAGATTGTGCGGATACCCAAATCTCCTCAATCTTATCAATGAAAGCCGCCTCATCAAATACCAATAAGGATAGTGCTTCAGAACGACCAGCATCACCAGCGGCTGAAGTTGCTTTGATTTGAGAACCATTCGAATATCTGAGGGATAGTTTATTATCTTCAACAGTTTCTAACTTTAACCAAGAAGGAAGATACTGATTCATCACTCTTACTTTGGTTACCAAATTTTTTGCCACTTCTTGCTTTGTTGCAATTACCAATACATTGAAATCTTGGTTGAATAGCATTTTCCAAAGAGAAAACCCAGCGGTTAGTGTTGATATACCAGTTTGTCTGGATTTTAAGATGATATTATATCGGTGGTCTTTGAATTGTGTTAAGGTATCCTCTTGAAACGGATAAAGGTGAAAAGGAATTTTCCCTCTCACCGGATGTTGAATCATACAATACTTCCTCATAAAATATATGGGGTCAGAAGCACACTTTTGATACTCCTCTTTGATGATTTCTTTTAATGTTTTCTTTTGTTGTGCCATAAATCAATTATCCACCAGCTGCAAAGAACAAACTAAGTAATCCACCAGCTAAAGTTCCCATCTTCCATAGGAAGGTATTTCTTTTCTGTCTTTTTAGTTCTTTTTCTAATTGTTTAGATTTTTCACTTTCTAAACCAAATTGTTCATCTTTCTTATCGATTATAGATTGTAAGTTAACAACTTTATCATTTAGATTAGTAATGACACTATCCTTTAATACAACTTTATCGTTGGATAATCTTAACAATTCTTTGGTTTCTACTAATTCAAGTTTTACACCATCGAAAGTAACCAAATCTTTAATTACCAGTCTTACTATCGGAACTTGTAGTTTCACCACCGAATCCTTCCTCACCACCGAGTCGTTCGTTGTAACGGTCTGTGAAAAACTTGACAAGCTCATCGAAAGAAAGAACATCAACATTATTAATTTTTTCATTCGTTTGATTTTTAATAGTTGAAATATTGTTTTGAACTCTATCGATATCACTATCAATCAGTTCAATTTCACTATGTAACGATTCTATTTTAGAGTCTAACTCTTCGTTAGCCAATGAGATTGAATCAATATCACTTTGGATTGCTTCAATCTTATCATCAAATGCAGCAACATCTGTTTGGATATCATGCATTACCATTAAATTGTAACCTACAAATCCTAAGATTACAATTAATATTAAATATATTTTTGTATTACTATTATTCATCTTATAAAGGTTGTACTAATTCGTAGTTTTTATCTTTTAAGAGTTCGTATGCTGCGTTTCTCTTTTCAATAACTTCGATAAGTTCTTTCTTACCATTTTCTATATCAGTTACCAATTGCTCTTTAAGATATTCAATATCTATATTCTCTACCCACTTTTCAACTGTACCATCTTCATTTACGAATTGATGAACATTATTTACTTCATCTAACGCTTGATTCCATTTTTGCAAAACTTCAGTTCCGTAAGCAGACATATTAGAATAAATCTTATATTGTTCATAAGCTTCCCATAAACCATCACTTTTAATAACAGCTTCCTTTTCTGATAAACAAACCGAACAAAAACCAGTCTTTTTAATCAATTGTTTATCTGTAGGTCCGTATTTTTTCTTAGAACAAGTTTGAGATTTACATTCGGAAAGTTGTTGAACGAATTGTCTAACTTTAGAGAGTTCGGAAGATGATTTAGATTGCTTTACTCTACCATATTCTTTTTGTTCCCAAACTACACCATTTTCTTCCCAAATATCGCCAACATTTCGTTTGGTTTGCTCCTTTACATCCGAAAGAGATATTTGAGTATCTTTTTGGTACTCTCCAGTGTTAACCATATCAACCAACTTTCTACGAGTTGGATGCATGTATTTTTTATTGAATTGTTTATCAGCCATACTAAATCTTATATATACTTATATATAAGTATTAAGTTTTTTACTATTCGTAAAATAAACCGAGAATCTGATTGAGTGGTGCGAATGTTCCCGTCAATTTGAAAGTTTTTCCACCATACACAAATACGATTCCTTCATTTGGTACAATCTTATTCTTTCCACCGATTGCGTTTAATCTTTCCAACTCTAATTTAAGTTTAGAAACTTTCTTTGGGTCTCCACCTTTCTGAACATCTTTGATGGTTTGGTCTAATCTCTTTTTCATATCTCTAACAGCAGAATTAGGATTTGCTGTCAGTGCTGAACTCATAAATGATAGAACCTCTGCTCCAACACCTAAGAAGATATCTTCAAATGGTCTGATGTTATCCTTAGCCATCTTAGCATGGTCATTCTTATCAATCCCCTTAGCCCATTCTAAAGTTTTCTCATCAGTAATGTTCTTATTATCTAATCTGAATGATTTATCGTAGAATGCCCATCTCTTTACCAATCCCATTAGGGTTTTGTTATCTAACTTAGATGGTGATTTCTTATTCACAAAATCCATCCACCAAGCCTGATGATATTCTGCTACACCATCGGTATCTTTTAATTTAAACTTAGATTGTAGTTTTGATATTTGCCCATTATACTTTCCTTTAAGTGAAGAAAGGTTTTTGGATTTAGGTAATTGAACTACTGGTGGGCCTTGGATTGTGTAAGCTGATTGAACATCTGCATTGATTTGTTTAATCATACCAGCTAACATTCTAGCAGCGTCTTGGTTCTCACCAATTGCGATACCATCCTCATTATACTCCATCGTTCCGTGGAATACTAAAAGTGCTTGTCCGTAAGGAATTACATTAACAGAAGTTGGATAGATTACTTCCAAATTCATAAAACATGCTCCACCTTTGAAAATTTTCTCTCTCTGCTTTTCGGATAACTTTGAAATGGCTTGGGTCAAATCTTTCATTGCGAAGTTATACGCTTTCTCCAATTCTCCTCTTCCTGCAAACTTCATAGCTACACCATTGATATCCAATGCCCCAGCTCCTTTGTTTTTCAAATGTCCTTTGTTTCTCGCTGCAACCAATCTTCCATCTCTCCAACTAACTGCTAATGCTTGACCATCGGTCTTTTCTCTAGTGAGTTCCAAATTACCCTCTAAAGCTTTGTTTACAATATCTTTCAATTGTCCAAAAGTTAAATTGATTTCAGTATCAAATGGGTGATTCATATGTCCATATGCTCCACCTTCGGTTAGTAAAACTTCATTTAACAATTTCTTTAATCGTATCATTTCTTCACTTTTATTAGTTGATTCAGTAATACCACCACCCAATGCATATGGTTCATTATACTGAAGTTTTTCCTTATCAAATTTTTTTCTTAATCTCTTTAATTCTTCGCTATGGTCATCAATCCATTTTTGGTCAGGATAGCCATGTGGTGCCACTTCTTCAAGTTCATCACCCAACCCACTTTTATCTTTTGGATACATTTTGTGAGTACGATACATTACATACTCTTCAATATCTTTAAGTTTAGTGTAATACTTTGGGTCCTCATACAAATGGTCTAATGCAATTCGTTCAGCCACACTCTTATCCGAAGTGTGTTCCATTTCTACTTTGATTCCCGCTTGTAATTCTTTATCTAAATCATCAATATCTACACCATGCATATTTGCAATATCGTAGATATCCATACCCTTTGCTAATTGTTCAAATTTATATTCTGGGTCTGGAGTTTTAAAATCATCTTTTCTCATTATGGTTTTAGCGATTACTTTGTTCGCTTGTTTCATAAATGGAATGTTGATTTTACTTCTATTATCTTTTGCTACGATTTGTCCATATAGGTTTAAGAAGTTTAGGAATTCCTTTTTCTTCTTTGCTAATCTTTTGAAAAATCCGATTAGTTCCGCAGGTGTAATTTCTTTTTTGTTTCTTGGGTCTGTCAACCTATCAAAGAAATGTTTATCGGTTAAAACTACATCTACTGGGTTTAGTTGTTTATCAGCGTATGTATCAATCTTAACCAAATCCGCCATTGGGATTTCATCTAATTGAACTTGTACACCTTCTTTTAAGATTCTAAAGTTTACAACTTTTCTACCATTGATGGTTGGCATTCCATGTTCATCTTTACCAATAGTTTTAACAACTGTCTTTTTGTTTTTGAATCTACCCGTTAATATCGTATCACCAATTTTTACTGGGAGTTTAATATCCTCTTTAAGAGTGTTACCCACTTCTTCTTTTTCATTTTCAATACCAACTAAAGATTCTTCTCTTTCATCTTCTAACTCAATAAAGTCAACTAATGAGTATCCAACCAAACCAGCTACTCTAGTTACATGACTCCACCACTTATCGTAAGCTTCAGAACCATAAAAATCTTTTTGGTTTGTAGCAGTTGTTTTACCAGCTACACCTGCTGGGAATGGGGTTACTGCCTTTACAGGACCTGTTGGATAAATTGGATGTGGGTCAATATCGGTAAGTTCATCACTCATTATTTGAGCTAATACAGTATATCCAATTTTTTCTGCTCTTCTTTGAGAAATTCTATCGAATGTTGAATATGATGGAAATAAAAAGTTAGGGCCATCATCTACCTCGGTTTTACCAATAGTTTGAGATGCTTCTTTAATTAAATCAACATTATTAACTAACCACCTTTCTACCACTTCCTTTGGAATAGTAAATTCTTCGTTTAATGTATTGGTTATAAAATTAAAAATCTTTTGATTGAATTTTGGATATGCTCTTTTTGAAAAAAACTTTTTCTTATCTTCTTCTGAACCTGTTGATAGTCCTCTACGAACTTCAGTTCCACTCACACCTCCTCCCCCTTCGGGAGCGATATACACATACCCCCTATCTTCATATCCTTCAAAATCAATTCCATCTTTGTAAGGAGTGAAGAATTTACCACCTAATCTACTAGCATCTTTTTTACCAACAACGGTAATAAATGCGGTGGTATCTTTATTAAATTTTTTAAGTACCTCAGTTGGTACATATGGGTTCTTTACTTCAACGATTTGGTTTTTTGGAATACCAAACATCGTTGTCATAATCATCACCTTTTCTTTGAAGTTAAATGGTGATTTATCATTATCTGTTTTATTGGATGTACCAATATAAACATTGTTCTTACCAAACTTCTTTACTAAATGAGAATAAGTTGCGTAATGGCCCTTATGAAAAGGTTGAAAGCGGCCAGCGTAGACTACAACTTTGTTTTCTACACCGTCCGCTTCCCCTAATATACTCTCTACTAAAAATTGAGATAATTCGTTCATTATAATAGTACTATTGTGTTTGTACTATATAAATATACGATTTATTAGTTTACCATTTATACCTTAGAAAATGGTTCATTTACAACCTCACCACTATCGATTCCATTTGGATTAGCTCCAAACTGACCTCCTTGTTGCTGTTGTTGTTGTTGTTCCATTTGCTCTTTTAAAGATTTATTGTAGGTAATTGTACCTTTTTCTAAATCTAACTGACCTCTAGGGTAATCTCTTTCCAATTTGTTTAATACTTTTCTCATTTCTGAGTTAGTATCTTTAAAACCTTCTTCCGCTTGAGTAAATGCATCCTCAATTCTTTGAAGTTCTTCGTGTAACTCATTTTTTCTAATATGAAGTTGTCCGAGTTGACCCATCAAATTATTAAGATTTGAATTGTACTCTTTGATTTCAGTAACTTTTTCTTCTGAAAGTTGTACTGTAACTAAATCAATTGATGTTGTTTGTTCTGTTGCCATATGACTTTTAAATTAATTAATTGTTTTTGAATTCATATATAAATATATAATTTATAAATTTTCGTAATCTATTGTTGTTACACCTCTTTTTTGTACTACTTGTGCTGAACAACGATTTCCGAATTGTATTGATTTTGGAATATCTTCGGAATCTAAGAACTCTTTCACAAATCCTGCTACAAAAGTATCTCCAGCTCCTGAGATATCCATAATCTCTACTCGTTCGGTTGGATACATTGTACCGTTGTACATACATCCATCCTTATCTAATGTAATTATTAACTTTTCTAAAATCCAATCGTTCTGCTCTATAAATTCTTTGTTGTTTTCAAATTCTGAACGATTAAGTTTTATAAATCGTAAATCTCTACACCACTCACCCAATTTTTTCTTTGTATCACAAATTACATTTGGGTGTTTGAATCCGATATATGCTATATCTTCTTCGGTTAGGAATCCTTTGTTGTAATCAGAAACTACAACCATTTGATATTCCCAAAAATCCAACTTAGGTAATCTATCACCTATGTTATCAATATTTTTTTCCTCATCAATTCTTAAAAGTAAAGTGTTTGATGGTTCGTGAATGTGTCTTGTCTTTGTAATTGGAAATTTTTGATGTTCAAAATCTACATCAATGTTTAGTGCAGATAAATTAGCCATTACATTCATTCCCATACCACCATTGTAAACTTCTCTTTTTGGAATGAATACAGGCGCAGGTCCTTCGGGTGAAAGACGAGGGGTATCTCCATAAATGAAGATATCATCACATTGTTCTCCTATTACTAATACTTTACTCATCCAATAAACCAGTTGTTGAGAATCCTTCTACTTTAGAGAAATATTCTATTTTCTTAGCATGCTTTCTACCAATGATTCCCTTATCTCTATATTCTTCACCAATTACAAAAATATCAGGTTGATACTTTTTAATTAAATTTGATAATTCTTTATCTGAATCAAAAACTACAATATCAGTTACTCCATCAATTTGAAGTAAATTAAATATTCGTTGATTCTGATTATGGAAGGGTCTACTATCTCCCTTTGATTCTTTTACTCTTCTATCCGAATCGATTCCTATTTTTAATTCTCCACCAAAAGATTTTGCGTGTGCAATCAACTTAAAGTGTCCGTGATGGAGAACATCAAAACATCCGTTAATCCAAACTTTCATTTACAAAAACTTTTCTAATTCTTTAATTACCATTTCCGATGTAATTGATGTGGTACATTCGAATTGCCTTTCAGTTCTTTTGTGGTCTGGACACCAATTCCAATCACCAGCATCCAACCTTAATCTATTAAAACAACCTTCACATTTTCCTTTAGGTGTACTGATTCTAATACAATCTTGCATTTCAGCCCAATCGTATGAGAATCCACTAATCAATACAGTAGGAACATCCAATGACCAACTTAACCAACTCAATCCACTACCAATACCAATAAATGCTTGAGATTTCTCCATTTCATCCATTACCAATTCTAAAGGTCCCCAAGGATGTTTTTCAATTCCTTTAGGTTCAAAGTTACCCATATAACCACTTTGTTCTTTTGAAAGTAATCGTACTCTATAACCTCTACCTTTCAACCAATCAATAACTTCTTGCCAACCAGTTGGGTTATTCCAATATTTTGCTTGAGCGGTTCCGTGAATTGCAATAGTTACTAATTTTTCTTTTTTTAGATTTTTCTTATTTAATTTTGGTTTAATTTCTTTATACTCCAATCCCAATATATCAGAACCCATTTTTTGCATTGTTTGAGTTTTTGGGTCAGATGGGTTTTTGTATAAGTTTATATTCCCATCAGCAGTGTAAAATAATCCTAAAGAATACATAGCGTATAAGTTTTCAACAACATCACCAGGATTAACAAATTCAATATTTGGATATTGTTTTTGTAACATATCATTATGAAATGTAGATGTTACCATTTTACAATTATGAACTTTTCCAAACTCTTCTACATAAGGAAACCAAGCCAAAGTATCACCCAATGCCTTTGAACTCAATGCAATGTAAACCCTTTTAGTGGATGCATCAAAGTTTTCTTCATAAAATAATGTATCACCATCCCATACTTTAATGTTCCAATCTACAAAATATTCAATGTTGCACTTAGCCCAACAGTTATTTTTAATTTCGGTTTCAAAATGAATTATATTTTTTCTCTTATCAAAAAATTGAACTCGATATGTAGCTGGAATATTTCCAGAAATATTTACTGTAGCCCCATTAACATATGATATTGTAACAATATTTTTTACATTAACAATATTGTTTACATTTCGTTTTATATTATTGTAAATCATTTCCAACTTTTATTTAAATTATCAAGTAAAGAAAATCCTTCAGCTTGTTTTGAATGTCTGTAATTTGTTGTGTATCTATTTCGTTTGTGATTATAGAATACATGGTTATACCATAAATCCCCAACATCCCATTCACAATCGTTAATTCTATCCATCCACCAATCTTTATCTCTATTTGGTATTAGGTATGCATGAGCCCAATCTTGGTTGTAATCAGTTTTTCTAAAGTTATCATCTACACCCCAAGAGTTCCAAGATGGATTATCAGCCAATCCAATAAATGGAACATCATCTCTTTCCGAAATAAAACACGCTTTATAAACTATGTTTACAAAATCCTTTAGATTAGAATAAATAAATGCATCTGCTTCAAAAATAAGAGTGTAATCATAGTTTTCAGTATCAATTTCTTTTAATGCATTTATATGAGCTAAATAACATCCATAATGTCTACCAGTGATGTTTCCTATACCAAATTCTCCTTTGTATAATGGTTTATCAGATATATGTTCCGGTCTCCTACAAAATTCTTTAGGTGGTATATCATCATATACTTCATTTATGATTGGTTTATAATCAAATCCTAATCGTTGAAGTTGTCTAAGAGAGTTTGCACTAATTTGTTCCCTAACATCATCAGGTCGTGTCATCATATGAATAATTTGAACACGTGGTTTTTTTCTAAACCAACTATTTCCAATTTTTTCTATCTGTCCATAAAAATAATCATTAACAGAATCAACAACACCACTAAACATTGGTATGTAATCATCACCAGCAATTATACCACCCGGCTTTACTTTATGAAACCAATTTTCAATATCAGTACTGACTTCTTTATATGTATTACCCGCATCTATCATTACAAAATCCAATGAGTTGTTAATGAAAGAATCTTTAGCGTTTTTAGATAAGTCCTTAATTACATTTACATCATCCAATTTATCGAAATGAATCATATTACTTAAAAATTCTGAGTAAATATCATTATCATATAAACTCAATCGATGTTTTAAGTTTTCTTCAAATGGAGAACCTTTAAATGTATCAATGGCTGTAAAGTTTATGTTTTTACCACTTTCTTTGATTTTATTAATCATAAAATTGGTAGATTTACCAAACCATGAACCTACTTCAACTATGTTAGCATTATTAGGAAGTTTATCTACTACTTTAGTATATAATTCTTCATACGAAAACCAACCAGGAATTTCATTAAATTCAGGTTCTAACTTTTCCAATAATATGGTTTTGATATTATGAATATCGCCATCAATGTAAGTAACCAATTTGTTATCATCATATGTATCCAAATAAGTTTGTAATCGTCTGAATATGGATGGTAATCTATATGAAAGTGCTTCTTTGATTGAAAGTGGATTTAATTCTAACTTAGAACTAAAGTAAAATAAATCCGATGCTTTGTAGAATTTATCAGTATCAGTTCTTTCACCCCATACAATACAATTATCGGGCTTATCTTCCATTAATGGTTTCCAATAAGATTCAAAGTTAACCGCTTGGTTTCCTACAAAATGAAATTTGATTTTATACTTTTCTAATAATCGTGCTACATCAAATATCTCACTTTGATTCTTTCCTTCTGAAAATAATCCTACCATTAGAACATGCTTCCAATCTTTTTCAAATCCTAATTCGTCTTTTGCCGAATCTTTATCGTATTTGAAATTTTCAATTGGATACTCCCATACCTTAGTATCAACTCCTAAATGTTCAAATCTTCTTCTACTCCATTCAGATACCAAAATATATCTATCAGGTTGGTAACGAATTTCATTTGGATTTGTAAACGAACCATGTGTTGAACAAACGATATCAAACTTTCGAATGGTATTATCAAAAATTTTATCTAATGTGTTGTGGTCAATAAAGTGTTCTGGGATTTCGGTGAAGTGTATAATATCAGGAGATTCTTCAGATATAATTCTAAGAAGCTCTTCACCTTTATTTTCATAAAGAGTGTGAAGTTTTACTAAATCATTGATTTGATTTTTTTGAACTACAAATACACCACCACTATGGTCGTTGTATTCAACCACTTGTATTTCAAACTCATCTTTGAAAGTTTGAATTTGTTTAAGAAGATATTGTGGCATTCCACCCGTAGAAAGATGCGATGCTACATAAAGTAGTTTTTTCTTTATCATAACCTATTAGATACACTTTACGATGTAAAGATACGAAAATAATTTTAAATATCCAAATTATTCTTCAAAAGTAATTGTACCCTTATCTAAATCAACTTGGCCGTTTTTATATTTCTTATCAAGTTCACCAAGTTTTTCTTCTAATTCAAAGATATACTTATCGTTCATTGCTCCGTACTTTTCTTGATTATCTTCTACTTCTTTTAATCTTTTATTTAAAGCTCTTTGTTGAACGGCAAGTTGTCCTAAGAAGATTACAATCTTATCAGTTTCATCTCGTAGAAATCTTAATCTTTCTACAGTCTCTTTATCTAAATTTTCTGTCTTTGCCATAATAACCTTTGTTTGTATATAAGTATATATAAGTTTGGTTTAACGAAATTAATTTATGAGTAGTAATTATGTATCCGTTATATTAAAATTTTGGAAATGGTGATTCAACACCCAAGCTACCAGATGGCCAAAGATTAACTAACTCATCTCTTGTCTCAAATGAACCAGTATCAATATCAGTTAAATCTCTGAGCGTTTGTTTTTTAGCTGCAATTTCATTTTGTAAGTCAACATCACCCATCTCAACAGCTCTCATAAATTGAATATCCAATTTAGAAAATTCTGATTTTCTAAAATGTCTAATTGCTTTAGACATATGTTTTTTTGCTCGTTCTTTACTAAATTCAAACATTTTTAGCCTCCTCCCATTCTTTATATGTTGGCATCGCATCAGATACCACATCAATAGTTACACTTGCACTAACATAGCTGTAAGAACCAGACCCAATACCATCAGGATTTGAAAAGTTAAATGTATAAAAATCCTTTTCTTCAAAAAAGTTATTAGGTAAATCCGATATATTTACAATGTTATATGGCATTCCCAAAGGTACGCCATTTTTAATCATATATTCCGAATCTTTAGCGGAATGTGGTGCGAGTAGTAAGTAACCATAATTTAACTCATCATATGGATTAGGGTCTTTAAAAATTACAATTTGAGTTTTTCTATTCATATTATTATCCAATTATTATAAAATTTAATCGTGCAATGTTTGTATAATCATCTTCACTTGATGTTGCCGATGGGTCTTGTGCCCACACTTGAATAGTTGCAGTAGAATTAGCTACATTACTTTGTACAGTACCCGTACCCAATCCTAATTGTTGGTCATCACCACCACCACCTGTTATTAATCGTACACCACTACCTACCATACCAAACCACTTAGCATCTGCATTTGCTCCGGTGGATAAAACAGTATCAATGGTAACATTCCATCTACCATAATTCGTAGATGAAATTGAATCAAAATTACCAAAACTCATAGCAATAGTTTCGGTTGGGTTTGATGTAGTGATTGCTGCAAAGGATATGTTAATTAATCCACCACCCTTTATAGCGTATGGGTGTCCTGCTAGGTTATATGCACCACCAATACCAGGTGCAGCTGTAAATCCACCTGCACCATACAATTTATCCACAGCAAGTCCACCCTGTATATCACTAATGTAACCAATATCAGAGCCAAATGCTTTGGTTGTATCCGATGCAACTCTGAAGTAATTGGTTGCATCTTTAATTACAGCAAATCCACCACCATTCACATATGTACCTGTATTCTGAGCTTCAAGAGTTACATAGTGAGTTGTTCCAGATGGTGCATAACTAAATTGTGCAGAATATTGGGTATTTGCAGCTGAAACAGTTAAAGACGTATCTATCACATAATGAACATAATAGGTTCCTGCTGCTAAACTTTCAATAGTTTTTGTCAGATTTGTTGATGGGAATGTATTAATCCCACCACTTACAGGAATAGTTGTTACGAAGTTGTGAGAAACAATATTGTTAGAGATATAGTTGTTTAATTTAGGTATTTCCATAGAATATACCTTAATCGTTTTAGCAATCAACTCTACCGAATCTACTATTCGTTTTACAAAAGAATCTCCCTCTTTCACATAAACCTCATCTTCACCAGCTCTTAAATCAGTTACTATGATTTTCCAACCAGGAGCGTAGAAGAATCCGTGAGTATCGGATACTTCAACAACATTATCACCAACCTTTACTCGATAAACTTTATCTACAACCCTACTTTTTAAATGTTTTATTTTAGCAGATTCGTATTGATTTGTTTCCACATTCCAAGCTAAAATTGTATCTTTAACTCTTAAATCTTCTACATTTTTAGTTTCACCATTTGATAAAGTAATTTGAGTTCCCTCAATTACAGATTCATATCCAATACCACCCTCATCATATCCAATAGATTGTTGAGTAATTGTTTGACTGGTTGCGTATAAAGTTCCACCACCACCTGTCGATGAATCTCTCAATTCTGCTCGAAGGGCGATAGTAGCATATGAACCAGCACCAACACCATCCACATAAGTGTTACTATTTTGAACATGCTGTGCTTTCATTTTATACTTACCAGCATCAGAAACAGTCAATGCACTACTAACTCTATAATTCGTAACTTCCGAAGTACCCGTAGAGGTATTACCAACGCCAAGTTGTTCAGTAATAGCAGTAGTCGATACTCCGGCAGTTGCCGAACCACCACCACTTAAATCAGGTAATGAGGTGCCTGTGTTTGCATTAAATCTAGGATTACCATCAGTATCACCAACCGAAAAATCAGAATCTACTGAGTTTAGGGTAATATTTCCCGATGAATCTTGAATACCAGCTGAGTTGATAGTCCATCCACCAAGAACACCATTATTTGCTGTTATAGTACCTGAGAATGTGTTATTATCACCTAATGCAGTTACTTCACCTTGTTCATTAACCCTAAAATTAAATTCTCCTGAGTTTGTATCAAATCCAACCAATAAACTACCACCTCTAAGAGTTGAACCTGTAACGAATCCACTATATACAAGAGTAGTACCATCAAAATCAACAAAACCAGATTCAGGGTCTGTTATATCAGCATACATTGAAAATTTAGGGTCTCCTGTTACACCAACAGTTCCACCATCGAATCCTAAGAAAATACCATCCTGTCCATAACCTTGAGTTCCACCCTGTCCTATTGAGATGTAAGGGTTAGCGTTTGTACCAGCAGCATCAGCGTTTAATGCAATTACAGCCGAACCATTTTTAGCACCAACATTTATTGTTCTATCAGCATAAACATCTTGTGCAAAAAGAATATCAGTTGCAACTGAAGTAAATTCTGCTCCAAATGCATCCCAACCAGCTCCCCAAGAACCAGGTGCGATTGAAGAACCGATTGAATCCCAATCAGCAGTGGCTATATTAGGTTCCTGGTCACCTGGTGCGGTTGCATTAACACATATATAATATGTACCAGAATAAAGGACAACATCATCTGCAACATATCCAACAGAACCACCACTCCAAGTACCAGTATATCTATGAGTTGTAGCACATACCCAATAGTTAGAAGCACCCGATGTGTATTTTACAACATATTTTAAATCATCCTCACCTAAATAAACAACTTTATCGGTTGTATCGGGTGTAGAACCATCGGGTAATGTTAATGTCCATTCTCCAGCATATACGATACCAGCAGCCTGTCCATTTGCACCATTTGCACCAGAAGTACCCGAAGTACCTGATTCACCTGCTTTGGATTTAGTTAAGGTTTGTGTGGTGGATATTGTAAAATCAGTTCCATCTAATCGTTTCCCACTAAATTCATAAGTAATAACAACCGTATCCGCCGTCATATTGGAATGTTGAGTAATATTGAAATCATCGTTACTATCAATATTATCAGTTCCTAAACTTAAATTATTAGGAGTTACTGTAAATGTTGGAATATCATAAGTACCTGGACTCGTACCACTTTCATCATAAGTTAATTTAGTTGCTCCCTCATAAATAATAATAGTAGTACCACTACCAGCATAAGATGAAACCGTACCATCGGATGCAGCGGGGAGTGTATGTGCTTGGTTAGTATTTACAACAGTAATACCATCAGAACCTTCTTCAACTCTAACAATTGTAATCTCATCACTTACCCCATCAGCCGTTGCAGTAACAGTAACTGCACCATTTGTGCCGAAATCGGTATTTGATAAAGTTCTCGTATCACCCGTTCCACTTAATGTTACGCTTGGGGATGATGTAAATCCAGAGGTTGAAGCTATGTTTTGTCTATTGGTAGTAAATGTAATTGATGCTGGGGTTAATGTAGCACTATCTTTTGGTTTTACGAATGTTTGTGAACTTGCAGATAATCTAATCGTTTTTGCAGTAGCACCCCCACTACCAGCAGTACCTGCCGTTCCCGATGTACCAGCAGCTGCTGCTAATGACCAAGATTCAGCATTATCCACACCAACACCAGGTTCATAACTATCCACCGATGCAGTGTGAGCTAATCCAATCATAGTCCAACTCTGACCAGAATTACTTACAATATCATTTGGATAATAAATTGAACCAGCTGTCCAAGTACCCCTTAATGAACCTTCAATTATACCAGCAGCTGTTTGTCTGATTGCTCCCCTAATAGTAAGTGTATTACCATCCCACTCCATTGAGTTGTAGGTTTGATTTGGAGGACTACCAATTGGTGATGATTTTAATGATAAAATGCCCGTTGTTCCAGCAGTTCCAGAAGAACCGAAATCATTAGTCATACCAATGAATACACCTGGCTGTCTAAAACCTTGAGTACCAGTCTGTCCAACTGAAATGTATGGTTCATCCGTTCCACCAACAATAGCGATGTTAGCGTTTTGATTTCCAGCAGGTGGAATACCAACATTAATTGTATTCTTAACAAACGATTCTTCGAAGATTGCTAACTTAGCTGCTACAAAGAAATCTTGTTGACCTAAATACTGCCAAGTAGTAGCATAATCAATATCACCTTCTTGAGTTGCGGGTGGTCCAGCATCGTATTGTGGTTGAAGTGTATAAACACCATCACCATCTACATATTCCGAAGCGGTTGGGGTTAATTCAGTAGTTGCCCAATAGTGAACATCGCCACTAATTTCTCTAAATACTGCATCTCTTCTCTTTTGATTTAAATCAAATACATAAGGAATGGTTTCATCCCACTCACCCCTTACAACTAAACCAGGACCAGTTGCTCCTTCAAAAACAGTTGAGAATGATTGTTGTACAAATTGAGTTCCTCTACCATTTTCAAAATCAATTTTATAAATGATATATCCTTGAGTATTATCTTGAGGTAAATTCCAATTAGTAACTGCGGATGCACTAGCATATAATTCATCTTCGGTTGGTGAAATTGATTTGGAAACAATACTTTTTCCATCCCTCAAAGTACCAGCTGTTAAAAATGATGATATTTCATGTATAGATGCTGAGAATTGTCCGAATGTACCAATTGGTAAGAACGTAATCGGGTCAAACGCATTTTCGTTATATTCCTCAACATATTGTAATTCAGTTCCACCTTTATATGCCCTAATTAAAGTACCACCATTATCAAAATAAGTTGTACCATCAACTTCAACAGTTACAGAAGATGCTGGGTTTGATAATTGTGCTGAATATGCCTGTGTACCTTCTTTAACACCAGAAATAGTTACACTATCAATATCAGCAATTGGAGAAGATGCACCACCATCTCTAAGGTTTACTGTGAATAAACTTGATGAACCAAAATTAGGTAAGTAGTTATCAATATTAACAGTATTGGATGTAGATGAACCCCCACCAATAGTACCACCATCAGCATCTAAAAATTCAAAATAAGCAGAACCAGTTGTGTTAAATGCAGTTGCGGTAAGGCTAACCGAACCAACAGGTGCAACTTTAGTACCATCGCCATCATAAATAACAGTATCACTATTTGATACTAATGATACCTTTCTAGCTTTACTACCATCATTTACTTTTGAGAAGGTTTGAGTTTTGGATACAATAGTAGGTACACCAGCAACCCCACCTTTAAGTGCATATGGATAAACTCTAAAGTTATATGTTATACTAGCAGAAGGTTGATTTCGTTCAATACCACCAAATCCCTTAAAGTGTAAGATTTCATCTCCACTTAAAGAGCTATCTCTTTGAGAAGATGATACCTCAGAAAATGTAATACCAGAAGCAGAAATGGATGCCGTTAAGAATGTACCGGGTGTTCCCGCATTAGTTTCATCATAAATTAAAAACTCATCGTTTTGTTTGATAAATACTTCAGTTGTACCAGCAGTATAATTTGAAATAAATCCACTCTCATCTGCATTAAATGAAACAGCAATAGGGTCTAAGTTTACTTCAATAGCACCAGCTCCTTCTACAACCTTTGTGAACTTCTGAGTTCTACTTGCGGTAACTAAAGATGCTGTAAAATATGGGTATATATCAAAATCATATTTAATACTAGCACTTAAAGCTGTCATATTAGAAAATCCAGCCAAACTCATAGTTGTGGTTGAATCACCATCCAATGTTCCAAATGAAATATTAATTGGTGTTACCGATGTTGTGGTAAATGTACCAGGGTCACCTGATGCGGTATTTATTAAAAATAAATCACCTTGTGTAACTTGAATATCAGTATTCGCTAGTGAGTAATTATATACCTCACCTTTTGGATTAGACCCTAACGAAACTGGTTGCGGGTCTATATCAATAATAATAGCATTTTGACCTGGTAAACCATCAGGTGTAATAAAGAATGATTTATTAGCGGTTACCGATGCTGATGTAATTGGTTCGGTATAGGTAAATTCAAAATTTAATTGTTTTGTATCATCCGCTTGAAAGAATGTTATGGGATTCCCACTTGTTTCATCTAATGTTTGACCAGGTACACCATTATTAATAACATTACCTTGAAAATCCGTTACAGAAACAGTAATACTTTCATCAAATGCTCCAGTTTCATAGAACATATAGTAATGAGGTAATTCCGTTTTTGTTTCAATCGATGCCGATGGAATTACCTTTAAACTAGCAGATAAAGGATTTAAAGTTGTACCTCTTCGTTGGAAAGATGCTGTTACTATTGATTGTAATGGGTCAAACTGAGAAACTTCTCTTGGTTTATATTTGATGTTAAATTGTTCGGTTGTGGATGTTACTAAACCTGGATTTAAACCATCTTTTAAATCGGTTAGTATAAGTGAGGTTAAAATAGATTCCGAAGTAGGTCCATCCATAAGGTAAACCGTCAATTCATTATCAATAGAATCTCTCGTAAAGATTGCGTTGTAATCAATCTCACCACTACCAGTTGTACCAGCAGTTACACCTTCTATAAAATTAGGGTCAGTAATTGCTTGAGAAAGAGATACATAGGTAAGTACAGTATCTACCCCATCGATTGATGATGATAATAAGTGTAGCTTTGCATCAGAAAATCCCCTATCCAACCCATCTCTAAGTTGAATTCTATTAATACCATCAACCCTAATAGCTTGAATTTCTAATGTTTTAGATTCTTTGTTTTTAATTTGAGTTCCCCTAAAAGGTACAATTTCAAAACTAACACCACCTTTACCATCTTCAACTCTTGTAATTACAAATGTATCCGATACTCCCTCAACTTCACCAGTATATCGAATAAATTGAACAACAATATCTTCCCTAGAACCCGTAAAGTCTTGAACTCTTAAAAATGGCTGCCTACCTAAATCAACATTCCAATCAGTTAAGTAACCAGGATAACCACCCACAGAATAAGATGCTTCTGGAATAAGATTCCCGAAGAAATCATATGCACCAGAGGTATAAGTAATTGAACCTGTAACTAATGTGGTTTCCACATCAAAGTTAATTACAGTAGGTGGAATTGGATTTGCTGGGTTGGATGCCGAATCAAAAGAAAAATATAAATTATCAGGAGTAATTTCAATACTTTTTTCAAATAAATTAGTATTACCACCAACAAATGTTTTTGTTGTTTCAACTCTAATAGGAATAAAGTTGTTGTTTATATCATAAAATTCGAAACGATAATCGAATGTTTCTGTTACTAATGTTTTTGGTACTTGTTGAATGAATGTAATTTCATCAGGTGAAAACGATGTTTCTTGAGATGCTTTTAAACTTACATTGTTAATGTACCAATCACTACCACTTACCTCAAAATATAAACTAGCCGTTTGAATATTATCGGCTATAATATTTTCATTAAAATTTGTTTTTTGTAATAGGGTATTTGATGAATCTATTGTAGTGATTGTTTGAGAAACAGAACTACCATTTATAGAACCACTTAAAAATACCTTTAAATAATCACCAGAAGTATTAGCATCCTTTCTTACATTTAAATCCAAAGTGTATTCTACTCCACTTTGTATTGAGAAGCTTTGTGAGGTATAAAAATAATTACCAGGTGAAGAATCCAACTTAGCTGAGTTGTATAACACATCTTGATTAAATGTTACATCAAAATCATTAGATGATGTTACCCAATATGAATCTAAAACACCTTGAGTAAAAATACCATAGTTTTCATCTTTTTTATCAAAGGTAGTGATATCTCTTAAAAGTTCATTTGATTCTAATTGTATTTCTTGTACAAACTCAAAATCAGTTAGGTTTGATTGAGACCTTCTAAATACTTTTACCCTTGCCGCATCACCAACAAATGTTTTCATATCGGTGATGTTAATCTTAGCAAAGGAACCAGTCAATGCTGTTGCTAAATCACCAACACCCTCTATATATGGAAATGTTAATGAATAATCTTCATTTATAAATGGTTGTACTGAATCATTTACTGAATATGGGGGAGAAACAACTATTTCGGTTTCGTTTACAACTTCATTAATTGTGGGTGAATATGTAATGTTATCAAACGAAATAGTTTGCCCTTCAATTGAACCAGTCCATTTATTACCACTATTAACTTTTAATCGATACGAAGTTGGTAATGTAAAATTTGATAAATTTGTATTTTGAGTTGGTACTAAAGGAATACCATCAACCGAACCAATTTGGGTTACTGATGGGGGATTGCCACTAAAGATTGGCTTCACCACCTCATCAATAGTTACTTTAGGTCTACGATAAAATCTTACCTTATCTTCGTTTGCAAGATTTTTATTAACTTGGAAAGTTCTTTGCCATTTAACATTATACGCACCTTGCCATTCGGTTGGAATGGGTCTCTTTACCCCATTTTCATCATACTCTTTAAGTTCTCCTAAAATGGTAATTTTACCTAAACCAATTGGGGTATCATTATATACATAAACAGCTACTAGTTTAGATATACCTTCATAATATTCAGGAATACCATTTCCTGGTTCATAATAAATGGGCTCCCCATTAACATCTAAAAGTTCAATTTTAATCTCAGTTGATTCTTTTAGATATTCCGAACCTTCAATTAAAAATCCATTCTTACCACCAGTAAATGTATCCTTAAATTCAGTAATACGAAAGTAGTCCGAATTTGGATTTTCATCTACCAAAAATGTTTGAAATGATGATAAGTTTTGTTTAGGTGCAAACTTTTTAATTCTAGCCATCTATGAATAGTTCCTTTAATTCCAATATAAATATTGTGAAATTTAGAATTAGGATATTTATTCTAAAGAAAACTAAAGAGTTCTAAAGAATGAAGAAAAAATACCCAGATAACATTGTTTACGATGAGGAAACGGGATTTAACGCTAATATTTTACCATATGGAACCAGCGTTGGAGCTCCAGCAATTAAGATAGAAGATATTGCAGTTTGGAAAGGTATAAGTGTTAATAAAGTTAACAAACAATTTTCAGCTAAGTTTAATGAACTAAAAGAAGAGTATAAAAAGTTAGTTGAAGAATACCAATGGAACGATTTAGTTTACAAATCTAAATTTAACTTTGAACCTGTTATTGGTGAAAACTATCATCTATATGTAGGTGATGATGGTGGAATGTTCCTTTCATTAATCGAACCCACTATGTGGAATAGAGAACACATAGGTTCATTCACACTTAACAGCGAAAGAAAATGGATAAAGATATGAGTAAAAAATATGCAATGTTACAAATCGATGCTGAGGTTCATCAGATGTTGAAGGAGTTCTGCAAAGATAAAGGATATAAGATGAATGGGTTAGTGGAATCCCTTATAAAAGAAAAGGTTTCACCAAATGTGAAACCCCTTCCTACTAATGTTCTTAAAACTAAATAACTGCCCTACCCTTCATGGTTTCCCAATCTCTATTCTGTCGAACTTCATCGTTTGTAGTTTGAGTAGAACACAATACATTATTTGTAGTACCCAACTCAAAACTTAGTTTAATAAGTGCTGATAAATCTTTGGGGAAACAATGTCCACCAAATCCAAAATCCCCATCATGACCAGGTACACCCCAATGCGATTTACCCAATCGTTCATCGTAAGTTGCATATTCAACTACCTTATCGTAATCAATGTTTAAGGAATCACATAACTGATAAATCTCATTTGCAAATGATACCTTAACCGAAAGGAATGTGTTGGTTAGGTATTTCACCATTTCCGCATGAGTTGAATCGGTTTTAACGATATGTGCTTTTGGAAATACCTTTGAGAACACACCCTTTAATTGAGTTGTAGTTGGTCTTGGCCCCCCTAAGATAATTCGGTTTTGATTTTCGTAATCCTTAACCGCATTTCTTTCAGTTAAGAACTCTGGATTGAATATAATGTTTATTTTGTATTTATCGTTCCACTTTTGAGTGGTACCAGGCACAATAGTTGATTTAACTACAATACCTTTAGTTTTACCAATCTCATCGATTTGTTTGATTACACCTTCTACAATATCAGTATTACAACTACCATCTGAATTCATTGGTGTTGGTAAACAAGTGAATACATAATCACATTTAGCTACCTCATCGAATGTTGAGTTACATTTAGTTTCATCTAAATCAAATGTAAGAACTTCATAATATTCTTTGAATTTTTGATATACCGCATTTCCTACAAAACCTTGTCCAACAATTCCTATTTTCATTTATTAAAATTTAATGTTACTAAATCCATTTACTTTTTTGATTTCCATTAAGGAATCTACTACATCTCTCATTGAATCGATGTGAGAAATAATCATCACAAAATCAAATTGAGTTTTTAGATAAGCGAACAACATATACAATGATGTAAGGTTTTCGTTATCCAAAGTTCCGAACCCTTCATCCACAACTAAGAAGTTAGGACGAGGTAGGTTACATACATTGATTAGAGCGATTCTAATTGCTAGTCCGCTGATGAACCTCTCCATACCACTACACATCTCTAAACTCCATTGTTGGTCATCGTAAACGATGTTAGCGTTGATGTTCTTACCATCCATCTCTAATTGTAAACCAAACTCTACGATTTGACCTAAAATGTTATTTACCTCACCTTCAATCATTGGAAGAGCTTTAGAAATCAATTCATAAGATACACCATCTTTACCCAAAGCGTTTAAGTAGTATTCGTATAATCCAAATTGTTCTTCTAAGGTTTCAACCTCTTTGATTCGTTCTTCAATTGTTTCCTTTTGATTCGTCAAAGATGATACTGAACCATTTAGAGTAAGGAGTTGTTTATTGAATGAATCTACATTTGATTTAGTAGATGCCAAATCAGTTCTCACATTACCCATCTCAGTTCTTAACTCTTTGTTTCTTTGGATTTGTTTTTCATTTTCCAAATAATCATCAATCAATTGCGTAACTTGTAGAAGTTCGTTGTTTAACTTAACTTCTTGAGTTTCGAATGTTGATAACCTGTTGATAAGTGTGTTAATATCTCTACTTAACTTTTCCTCATCTGATTTTAGTTTGGTAAGTTGTTCGTTTAACTCTTTGTATTTTTTACGAGTATCAATTGATAAAAGTAGAACATTCTTCTCTTCAAACTTCGCCTCTTTATCAACAGCGATAGTTACCAAATCAGCTTCTACACCAACTTTAGCATCAATGATTGTTTCTGAGTTTTCCATACAAACCTCACAATTAGGATTGTATTTATGAGTGTTTAGATGAGCCAATCTTTCCACCAAAGAATCCTCTTTGATTTTTATCTTATCCAACTCATTATCCAAATCCTTTAAATCAGAAATGTATTGGTTGTATAATCCGAACTCTTTGATGATTTCATCCTCATCCATCGAATCGATTTGCTCCTCTAATTCGATTTGAGTTCCCTCTAAAGTA
>Ga0181599_1000976_pt1:0-20000 | contig 29229 bp, 15 predicted proteins | sample 041ome_3_FD_148658 | JGI IMG/M metagenome (GOLD analysis project Ga0181599, IMG submission 148658) | Coastal salt marsh microbial communities from the Groves Creek Marsh, Skidaway Island, Georgia - 041405US metaG (spades assembly) | ecosystem: Environmental > Aquatic > Marine >...
GAAATCTCTTGCGACGACGACGAAAAAAAACAAAAAAAAAAGAGATAAAATCAAAAAAAACGCACCTCCTTCGCGCGCTGCTGCCGCTGCTTTCAAAAAACCTCTTCCGCTGCTGCTAAAATTACTGCTACTGCTGCTGCATCTTCTGGATGCGCTCGTTCTTCTGTGCGTCGCCGTCGACGACGAGGCGGTGGTGGAGGAAAGCGTCATCATCATTTTTTATTTTTATGAAAAATGGATCTTCGTTCTCTCTCTCTCTTTTATTCTCTCTTTTCTCCTTAAAATGGTGGAGGAGGAGGGCAGAAAAATTCTCTCTTCTCTCTCTCTCTTTCTCTTCTCAACACAACAAGCGCGCGCTCGAAAAGAGACGAGGTCAGACGGGACGAAGCTCTGGAAAGAAGATCGGCGTCGGGTTTGAGCTTGGAAAAAGAGCAGATCAGAACCGGAGAGGGTCTTTCTCTCTCGCTTTTGCTCTCTCTTCTGTTTTTCTCTCTCTCTCGGGGAAAGAAAAAAAAATTGTGTGAAGGATATGCGAGTTCACGTGACGTCTTCTTTCCTTTTCTGTTTAGGGTTTTACAATAAACCCTAAATCTCTCTTGTGAGGAACCAGAGAGAGAGCTTTTGAGCTCTTTACAAAGAACACGCACGTGTTTATTACTCACTCGCGTGCGCTTTTAAAGCGACACACACACAATCACACACTCGCAATTCACCGCAATCGCTCTCGTGTCGTCTGAAGACGTTCCTCTCGGTCAGAATAAACGCGGAGGAGAGGCGTTTTACTGCCACTGCTTTACTTTTTTCCATCTTTTTGTTTTTGAGAAAAGAAAATGGAAGAAGGAGCAACGAACTCGACGTCGTTCGGGACGAAAAAAGAGTGGACCGCACCGCTCGCTTTCCAAAGCGTATCGCTGTTCCTGCTCGCGGCGTTGCTGGAAATTTTAGGCGGATGGCTCGTTTGGCAGTTTTGTCGAGAGAAGAGACCGATTTGGTATCTTTTGCTCGGGTGCGTCGTGTTGATTGGATATGGCGTAGTGCCTACTTTTCAACCGCTGGAAGATTTCGGGCGAGCGTACGCCGCGTACGGCGGGGTGTTTATCGTTGGCAGTTACGTTTTTGCGCGCATAGTAGATGGCTTTATTTTAGATGCAGGCGATTACATCGGTGCGACGATTAGTCTAGTAGGCGTGGTGGTCGCCATCGCTTGGCCCCGAAGCGGCGGCGGTTTGAGTTCTTGAATTTTCGTTTACGATGTTGATACTTCTTCAGCGTGTGTAGCGTAGCGCATTTAGATTAGATATACATAGCGTTTCTTGTTACTATTTCCTCTCAAAAATCATCCCAACGCTTTTCATCTCTCTCGAATCGCCGTCGTAATCCACCGGCACAGAGTGACTCTGAATAGCCAACATCGTCTTATCGAAAGTCGAGTCTTTCACAAAAGCTCTGACGTTTGCCTTCGCCGGAGGATTCATCCACGTCGTCACGTCGATCGGAGCGCTCACGTTAAACACAGCAGTCGTTAGCCTCAACACGTCTCCTACTTTTACCCGTCCATCTTTTGCCGCGTTCGAATCCGGAACAATCTCCACCACTTCTATTTGAGTCTCAATGCTCTGTTTCAATCTCGTCTCTTCTAAAATCAATCCGAGAGGCCTTTCTATTTCCACCGCTATCAACTCTCCGGTGTACTCAATCGACGTCGTTTGCATTTGATTCCCACCTAAATCGAGGGAAATCGTTCGTTTCTTCGCGGATTTGTTTTTGTCGCCCTCTTCTTCTTGACCGGTGAGAGCGATTTCAAATCGGTCTTGTCCGATTCCAGAACTGTTTCGCGTGAGAGCGTCGCCTCTTCTCCTCGTCGTTCGAAACGAGGAAGAAGAAGAAGGCGCGGAGGAAACGTGGCATTGGCGCGCGAGGGATGAAACGTGGTGCGCGTTCATTCTTTCGTGTGTGTGGCAGTTTGTTTTTATCTTGCGAGCGCGCGTTTCTTTCGTTACTTTTGAAGTGTTTTGTGTGGTTTCCTTGAGCTAAACAAGTTGAAAACTACAATCACACGCTATACTTTTTTTTATCTGGACTGATTCTTGTACTCCCACTCGTTGGCCATTTTGACGTATGAGTTGATAGAATCTCTCAATCTAGTCAGCTCGATCGGTTTCCGTCCGGTTTCCTCGAAATTCTTCTGTTCGTTGGTTAAGATTTTCGTTTGCCACTTCTTTTGCAGCTGGTCGTAATCCGCCGCGGCGGCGTGCTTTGGGTGGTTCGCGGCTCTGTATTCCATGGCAAACTCTTGGACGATATCGCTGACGATGGAGGCGAAGGAGAGTGAGTGAGGGTCGTCGAATTCGTCGTTCCTTTTCGGTGCGGATGGCGCATCCGAAGCTCGCGGCGGAGGCGCGCCGGCTGGAAGCGGGGGATTGACGGGAGGCTGCGCGCTAAAATTAGCATCCATTCGCTGGCGTTTTGCGCTCCCTCCGCCGTAACCGCCACCACCGGTATTGTAGCTGTTGTAGCCGTTATTGTTGTAACCGTTGTTGTTGTAGTTATAGTTTCCGTTATTGTTGTAGTTGTTGTAGTTTCCACCTCCTCCACTTCCTCTGCCGCCGGTGTGGTTCGAGTAAGGTGGATACTGGCGATTGGACGGCGTTTGCTGTTGATTGTAGTAGTTTTGGTACCCACCATTCGCCGACGCTGGCATTGCCGGCGTTGTTTGTGATTTCCATCCGCTCGGTAAAGCTCTTCCGATCGCATCTCTTTGGTGCGTACTCCCTGGCGTATTATTCGCGGCACTACCTGGTGGAATACGTCCTCCCGTGCCGGCGAATCTCGGCGGCGGCGCTAAGCCGGTTCGATTGAATCCCATGCCGCTTCCTGGAGGCGGCGGGCCAGCAGAGTTGAATCCACCACCTCGACCACCCATGGTCGTCGCGCTCCCAGGCGGCGCGCTGCTACCAAAAACACCTGCGCTTCCGGGAGTGCGCATGGGTGGCGGTGTGCCCGTTCGAAAACCGTTTGGCGGCATACCGGCGCCCATAGGCGTCCCCATTCCACCGCGCATGAAACCTCCACCTGGTGTCATTCCACCTCCGTTCATGTTCATACTATTATTTATGTTCGCGCTATTCAACCGTCTAATACTCTCTGGTTCACCTTTGTCGATGATAGTTCCTTGCGGAACTTTCTGGTTCGCAAACTCAGTCGCAACTCTTTGCAACTCGGAGTCCTTCGCGTACCGCAACTCACCGAGTAAATCAAAAAAGCTCCCTCGCGCCGTCTTTGTGTCGCGCATAGCTGCTAACGTCGCTTCTTTACACACCGTCAACCAGTTTCCTAAAATTCTCAAAACTTTTCTCAACAGCGGAGCTCTTTGTGGAGAACACAACGCGCCGCCTAATCGACTGATGCACGTTTGCAAAGCTCCCGTCCCGCCTCTCTCCGCGAGCACTCTTTGCAATTGCGTGCTTCCCGTCATCGATATCGCTTCCAAAAGCAATCCCAAATCTCTCTCAGAAACTTGCGATTCACCTTTTTCGTCCACTGGATACGCCAAGTTGAACATTTGAATCGATTTGAGACACGCTTTTTCGTTGCGCAAAGCGCCTTTGGAGTTGCGCAAATCGTCCATAGCGACATCGATTTCCGAACGTCTTTGAGACGCGCTCGAAATTCCGCCCCATTTGGCAGCGTACGAACCAGCTGGTGCGCGGACGCGAGAACGCCCTCCTCCACCACCACCACCAAAGCTCGGCACGGATCTCTTCTCAGATTTCAATCGTTGTTTCTCCTCGTTTTCGTATTTCTTCTCGCGCGCCTTTTTGGCGCGATCGTACGCTTTTTGTTCATCCGGCGGCCGCCACTTCTTCTCATCCTCTTTGAACTTTTTCGATTCAGAGCGCTTGAACGAACCTCCGGCACCTTTCTCTTGTTCGTGTTGTAATCGAGCTTCCTTTTCTTCTTTCACGATTTGATCTTCGTCGCACTCTAACATCACCGGCGTTTCGTCGTCCAAGTGCAACTTTTCCTCGTCTTCGTCTTCGGAATCATTGGCGTACTTTTCCGCCTCTCTCGCGGCCTTCGCACCGCCAATCCATCCGCAGCACGCGGCAGTTTCGCAGAAACATCTCATTGGTTTTTCTCCGTACCTTTCAAATTTATAATCGATGGTAATTTCTTCCCCGGGTTGAATCTCTCTCAGCGCGAAAACGCCGATGCACAACTCGCCTTTTACCATCCATTTTTGCGTCTCGCAGTTTGGATCACAAGAGTGATTCAAAAACCTCCCCACGCCACCTCTTTCCGTGGCATCGATAGTTTCAGAACTCGATAACGTCATGAAATAAAAATGTCGCCTCTTTTCCCTCGCGTATTGCCTCTTCCTTTCCTCGTACGCTTCTTCGTGCAACACCTCGCCGACGTATTCCAACACAAACTCGCCTGGTTTAATATTCTCGTCCGAGAACAACCCGTGCCCTTTCTTACTCGACCGCTTCACCTCTAATCCTTTATACTTCTTCCTAGAAAACCTCTGGTTCTTACACGCGGTCGAACACGGACAAAATTTAGGATCGCACTCCGTTAACACCAACCTGTTCACGCACTCTTCCTCGCAGCCGCTTCCGGTTTCCGGGTCGATGGTACAGTTACACACCATGATGTCGTCCTCGGTTAACTTTCTCGGCTCTCTGTGCTTGAAGATGTTTCGAGAAACTCTCGACCAGACGTGCGCATTTTCGATTGGTTTGCACATCGCGTCGTCGTCGTCCGAGTCGTCCGATTCGCCGCCGCCGCTTTTTTTCTTCCTCCACCCTCCTGCGCCTTTTTTCTTCTTCTTCTCGCCGTCGTCGTCGTCGTCCCCGACATCTCCGCTCCCACCACCACCGAACAACTCTCTCTCGTCCTCCTCGTCCTCCTCCAAAATCTTCCTCCCAATCTCCTCCGCCTGTTTCCTCTTCTGCTCTCTCTCCTGCGCTTTCATCAAAACGTCGATTTCATCGTCGATCAACTCTTGAGGATCGTCGCACGTCGAAAATTCCTGGTGGAAGTTTTTGTGGCAAAACCATTGCTCGTGTTCGCCCAATTTCGTCGCGACAAAGTTCGGCACGCGTCGCCAGACTTGACACGAGTCGCACTGGACCCACGCGTCCGTCGTTAAAGGCGTCTGCGCGAGCAGGTCTCTCAGCGCTTGCGAGTAGTGCTCCTCGATCTTCATCTCTCTCTCTGTTTTTCTTTCGAAGTTCGATTTCTTTCCCTCTCTCTCGATTTCAAAAATGGAAAAAAGAAGAGAAGCAAAAAACTCTCTCTCTCTTCTCTTTTCGGCAGGGTCGAGCTCTCTCTCTCTCTCTCTCTCTCTCTCGCTTAACTTCTCTCTGTCTCGGCAGAATACTCTCTCTCTGCGCCCGTGCGCGCGAGTCGTGCTTCTTCTATTTTTGTGTGTGAAGAAGGGACAGAGAGAGAGAGAGAAAAGAGTTTTTCGCTTCTTTTCTTCTTCTTGGTTTCGGCCGCCCTTTGTTCTTTTCTCGTTTTTTTTTTCAAATGCGATTTTTGTTCTTTTTTCTCTCAATTATATTTCTCCACAAAAGAGCACAAAAAACAGCTCTCTGCGCGCGTTTTCTTCCACTCGCAACGCACGAACGACGCGGAGAGAACACGCGTTTTTTTGCGAGAGTAAACAACGAAAGAGAGAGAGAGACGTTGTTCGGTGTCGATTTTGTGCGTTTGTTTCTTTTCTCGAGAGAGAGAGAGAGAGAGTTTTTCTTGGAACGCTAACGGTTGGTTGAAAAGAAAAAGAGATCTTTGAACGTGCGCGCATTATTAAGAGCGGGAGAAGAAGAAGATAAAACAACAATCGCAATGAGCGGCAACGGGAACCCGTTCCAGCAGCAGAGCTCTGGTGGAGGAGGCGGCGGCGGCGCGTGGGGCGGGTCGAACGCCGGCGCGGCGAAGACGAGCGTGAACATCGACGACGACGACGAAGATTCCACGGAGTTTTCGAATCCGTTCGCGCCACCGCCGGCTTCGACGTCTGCTTCTTCTTCTTTTCAACAAGGACAATCCGCGGGAGATTCTTCTTTGGCGTCGGCGAAACAACAACCAGTAGCGAGTAATAACAATAATACGAATAAGAAAAGTGCGACGGACGTGTACGAAGCGCCGACGGGCGCGGTCGCGAGAGACTCGGGGATGGACACGTTTGGCGCGTACGGCGGCGCGTACGAAAACGCGGCGACGACGACGACGACGACAAATCCGCAACAACAAGAGAAAAGAGGTGGAGGTGGATTATTTGGAGGCGGATTTGGGTTTGGCGCGTTTGGTAGTGGTGGCGGCGGCGCCGGAGGAGGAGGAGGAGGAGGAGGAGATAAGTCTTTGGCGGCGCAAAGGAAAGAGCTCGAAAAGCGCGAGGCGGACATCGCGCGGCGCGAACGCGAACTCGCCTCGAGAGAAGCAGCCATGCGCGCCAACGGTGGCAGCGGAGGACAACAAGTCAATAACTGGCCGTTTAAATTCTGGGCGATCGCTTACCACAACATCGATGCGGAAATTCCTCCCCAACATCAAAAAGCCGTGCGCGTGTGTTACTACTCTTACGTTTGCTTAGTTTTGGCGTTGTTCATGAACCTTCTCGCCGTCACCGGCGCGTTCGTCGTCGACGGCAGAATCGTCTCTTGGTTAGTCGCCATCATTTACTTCCTCGCCGGCGTCCCCGGCGCGTACTTTATCTGGTACCGTCGTCTGTACATGGCGGCGAAAAACGACTCGGGCTTAAAATTCGGCTGGTTCTTTCTCATGTACCTCGGCCACTTGGCCTTCATGGTCTACGCGTGCATCTCCCCACCTGGATCCGCCGGCGACCAGTGGTCCTTAGCTGGAATGATGGTCCTCAAATCCGCTCTGAGTAAAGACAAAGTGTTGGGCGGATTTTACGCCTTTGCGTTTTGTTTATTCGTGTTGGACGCCGTCTTATCGGTCGTCTCGATGAAATTGGTGTGGACCAGTTTTCGAGCCGGCGGACACAACGCCAGCACGGTGGGCGCGCAGATGGGCGCGCAAGCTGCGAGCGGTGCCGCGGGCCGCTCAGCTTTGCGCTCGATCGTTTAATTTTTATACATTATATATAAATATATCATACGTTTTTTTACGTCCGATGTGCTATTTTTACGTGAATATTCCATCAACGCATCTCTTTTTTTTTGCACTTTTTCGACTTTTTTCATCGTCATCGACACTCTTTTATCCAATTCGTGTCCCCCCCCCTCAATACACGCGCGATCGATCGATCAATCAATCATGTCGTCTCCGCCGCCGCCGCCCTCGAACAACGATGCTTCGTTGTCGTCGGCGTCGTCCGTCGGCGAACGAGAAAAGAAACAAACCGTTTGCGTCGTCGGCGCCGGCATCTCCGGATTGTCCGCAGCGTACTTGCTCCATAAAACGAATAAATTCGCCGTCACGGTGTACGAGAGCGAACCCACCGCGGGTGGACACGCGCTGACGCACTTTTCCGAGCACGCCGGAGGTGACGTCGATCTTGGATTTCAAGTGTTCAATTTAACCACCTACCCTCATCTGGTCGGCTTGTTCGAGGAGTTGAACGTGAAACACGAGCAAAGCGACATGAGTTTCTCGTTGCAAAGCGAGAAAACAGAGTGGGGGAGCTTAGGTTTGAGCGGGATCTTCGCTCAAAAACGAAACTTGCTCAATCCAAAGTTTTGGAACATGATACGAGAGATTGTTAAGTTTAAAAAAGTGAAATACGACGTGTTGGAAGGCCCGAAGAGGGCGTATTGGGAGAAGAAAACGTTGGGAGAGTATTTGCGGGAAAACGGATATTCCAATTACTTCCGCGACCACTACGTGTTGCCAATGTGCGCGGCTATTTGGAGCTGTAACGACAAAGATGCGCTCGGGTTTCCGTTGAAGCCATTGATTACTTTCTGGGCGAATCATCACTTGTTGGAAATTTTCGAACGACCGGTGTGGAGAGTGGTGAAAGGACGATCGAAGGCGTACGTGGAGGCAGTTTTGAAGGCGTTGCCGGACGGGTGCGTGAAGACGGGGAGGTACGTGCACACGGTGCACAGATATTTCGACGACAGTTCAAAGTCAAAAATTAAAGTGAAAACGACCGAGACTGCGCAAGCGGCGACCGGGGAGCAAACGAAGGAGAAGTTTGACCACGTGATTTTTGCCTGTCACGCGCACCAAGCGTTAGCGATGATAGGGAAAAACGCAACGAAGAAAGAGTTGGAGATTTTATCGAATTTTCGCACTACGAGGAACGAGGTCGTGTTACACGACGACCCGCAGTTCATGCCAAAGAATCGAAGCGCGTGGGCGAGCTGGAACTGCAAATCTACCGGGGAAAAACGTGAAAACGATTCCGTTTGCGTCACGTATTGGGTAAACTTGTTACAAAATTTACCTAAAGGCGCGAAGGACGTCTTTGTTACGCTAAATCCAACCGAGAAAATCGACGAGAACAGGGTGGAGTTTCGGAAGTATTTAGGGCACCCGGTGTTCAACGAAGATGCAATCGAGGCGCAAGAGAACTTGAAGATTAGCTTGCAAGGGGAAAACAATACGTGGTTCACCGGCGCGTGGTTGAGGTATGGTTTTCACGAAGACGGCATACACTCGGCCGTGGAGATGTGTAAGAAACTTTTAAGGAAGGACGATGTGGTGCCATGGATGCCTAGATTTGACGTCGAACCGAAACAATCATTGCTTGGTTCTGCGTTTCTGAGCATGTTCCGAACTATTGCTGAGAAATGGATGCCTCCGAATGCGAAATTGACGTTTACGTTACCCACCGGCACCGATTTTTCCATCTCCGGTAAGAGAGACAAGAGGAAGCCGGTTCCAGACGAAGTTCGTTTGACCGTGTTCAGCGAAAACATGTTCAAACAATGTATCACGAGACAGGATATCGGACTGGGTGAGGCGTACATGAATAACGATTTCTCCGGCGACGTGATGGCGTTTTTGGATTTGATTTGTTCCGGCCACCCGTCGAAGCAGGAAAAATCAAACAGGAAGAAAGGTTTGTCTAATCCGAAGAAGAATTGGTTCAACCCCAAAGAGCTCGTTGCTGCAATCTTGTCCATCATCGGCGGCGCCGCAGAAATGGCTGCGCACAAAGCGTTGTCGAACACGAAAGAAGGGTCGAAGAAGAACATCGAGTACCACTACGACGCCGGAAACGCCTTTTATTCCTTGTTCTTAGATAACACGTTGCTATATTCGTCCGCGGTGCACGTGAAGAATGCGGACGGGATGCCGGCGGAATTGAACGGCGACGATAACATGTACATCGATAAGCTTCTCATGAATGGTGACCGAGAAATGACGTTTGAGGAGAAGGAAAGACACCTCGAACAATCTCAGTACGATAAAATCGACGCCATGATTGCCCGCCTTGATTTTAAGAAAACCGATACGGTTCTCGAAATCGGCTGCGGTTGGGGGCAACTCGCCATTCGTTTGGCAACGAAAATAGGATGCAAGGTCACCGGATTGACGCTGTCCAAAGAGCAAGCCGCAGAAGCGCGCGCGCGAGTCGCTAAATTGAAACTCTCGCACTTGATTGAAATCAAAATTCAAGACTATCGCGATGAGACGAACGTGTACGATAAAGTCATCTCTATTGAAATGCTCGAGGCGGTTGGACACGAGCACTTGCCAACATTTTTTGAAACCGTTCGAAACTGCCTGAAACCAAATGGCACGTGTGCAATTCAAGTCATCACCATCCCTGATGAACGATACAAACAGTATTGCGAAACTACTTCGGATTTCATTCGCGCGTACATCTTCCCGGGAGGGCATTTACCGTCCATCTCAGCCATGAAAAATGCCGCGCCGAACGGACTTTCCTTAGATTCTTACGACGACATTGGTTTGCACTACGCGGTTACGTTGCGTTTATGGCGAGAACGCATGCTCGTTCACAAACAAAAAGTCATCGACCTCGGGTACAGCAAACGCTTCGTGCGCATGTACGAATTTTATTTCGCGTATTGTGAAGCAGCGTTTAAACACGGACTGATTGGCGATTTACAAATGACTTGGAAACGCGATGGAAGCAATTTAGCCGTCTTAAAAGCAAAAGACAAGGAAGATAAATTGAAATCCAAGGAAGCGGAGTCGTCCCGTGCCGTCCTCGCTTTCCTTATCTTCCTCCTCTTTCTGTTATTCGCCGTCTCCATGCTGCTCTCCACCGAGCGAGCGAAGGAGCAATACACCGCGCTGATTCTTCCACTCCTCCAAAGAAAAGGTTCGTTAGTAGATAACCCGCTCGCTGCAAGTGTCGTCGCATTCGTAGCAATTCTCGCTTTCCGATTCGCGCTCGCGCGACGATACGTAATCGGAGACGTGGGGGGAGAAGAGGCGAAAAGATTAGCAAAAGACCGTCTGGCGGAGATGCAACGCGAAGGCGGCGGGAGAATCGGAGACGGGTACGCTGCATGATAGAGAGAGAAAGAAACAGAGAAGAAGGAGGAAAAATCTTGTACATAACCTTAGCTTCTTAGCTTTAAACGGAATTATTTATATGATCATTAAGAACCATGAAAGAATGAAACACATACATGTCCTCTTCGCGACTTCACGTGTGTCGTCCTGTTCTTCGCAATGTCAAAGGTCAATGAAAAAACAAGAACAATTTTTCGTCAAGTCACACTTTAAAAAGAACGCGGGCGCGCGCGGTTCAGACTGCCGCTTTCACTGCTTTTCGTAATAATCAAAGCGCGCGAGGCGCGATGTTGTTCGAACGAGGCGGCGGCGCTAGGAACCAACCGTCTTCTTCGAAAGCACCTCCGACGACGACGACGACGATTAATAATAATGACATCAGTGCGAGCAACGGCACCACCACCAACGCCAACAGCCAACGCGTCGACGATAAAAGCGTCGGAAAAATCGTCGGAGGCGTAGATAACACGTACCACCTCGTCCGAACGATCGGCCGAGGCGCGCACGGACAAGTGTACAAAGGCATCGAGGCGACGACGAAGAAAGTCGTCGCGATAAAAGAGATTTCCCTGGCTGGAGTTTTGGAAAATGATTTAACTCTGGTTACCGGAGAGGTGGACCTGTTGAGTTCTTTGCGACACGAAAACGTCGTGCGATACATAGAGGCGATTCGGGAGGACCAACACTTGTACATCGTTCTAGAATACTGTGAGAACGGGTCGTTAGCGTCCGCGTTGAAGAGTATTTCATCGAATCTCGGCGGTGGGTTTGGACCGTTTCCGGAGAGTTTAGCAGCCGTTTACGTGTATCACGTGTTGCAAGGTTTGCGATATTTACACGAGCAAGGTGTGATTCACAGAGACGTTAAAGGGGCGAACATTCTGTGCACTAGAGATGGAGTGGTAAAGTTAGCTGATTTCGGCGTGGCGACTAAAGTGAATACGGCGACGGCAGCGAGTAAAGTTGTTAATGTTCACGAGAATAGTAACGCTAATAACAACAATAACAACAACAGTAGCACTAGTCATAGCATCGTCTACGCGCGGTCGCCGAGTTTAGAACAACAAAATTTGAAAAGAGAGGAGGAGGAGACGGCTAAGCTGATCAAAAGTCGACGGTCGCAAATGGCGCTGAGGAATCGTTTGTCGAAGGAGAACAGCGAAAGTGATGCCAGTAATTTATTTGGCAGAGAGAAACTGGTGCCACCGAAGAAGGAAAAAGTTGGAGGAGGACAGTCGCTCGGGTCACCTAATAATTCACCAAGGGGAGGAGTTGCTAAGGAAAATACGACCGATAACATTGGGTTAGAAACGCCGACGGCGAAAAGCCTTCTGAAATCTCCGGGCAGTCACGGTGCGTCGCCTTCCTCGTCGCGACCCTTCAGTGATAACGTCGGTGGTTCGCCTTATTGGATGGCACCAGAGGTTATCGAAATGAATGGTGGTGTTACCACTGCTGCTGACATTTGGTCCGTTGGATGCACATTGATTGAGTTGTTAACCACAAAGCCGCCTTATTTTGATTTAGCGCCAATGGCGGCATTGTTTAGAATGGTCAGAGACGACATACCGCCGCTTCCAGCTTCAGCTATTTCCAAGCAGTGCGAAGACTTTTTGAGGCAGTGCTTTCGAAGAGATGCGTCGACTCGGCCGACTGCAAGAGAGTTGTTGAAGCACCCGTGGATTGAAAATGTTCGAAACGAGTTAGCTTCGACTTGGCTTCCGAAAGAAATCAGAGACACGCACAACGCTTTGATGGAATCCGATGTAGAACAAGAAAATAATACCAACGCCATGCGAATTGGAGATGGGCTAGCTTGCGCGGTGGATAAAATGGTTGCTGACGTAGAATACAGAGATTCTGTCTATTTTTCCTCGGAACGACCGGTATCGACGAGCAAGATGAATGTCGATGAGGAAAAGAGCGGTGCCGATTTGCGGAGATTGAAACTTGAGAGACGCGAATTAAAGAAGAAGCTCCGAAAAGAAGGTGACGAACAACCAGATTTGAAAAAGTTATCGACGATTGATCGCGCGACGGCTGCGCTTATGGCAGCAGATGCGGTTCTAGATAACGAGAAAAAAAGAAACATACAGGACAGCAGCGATTCGGATTCGAATCTTTCCTCTGATGAAGAGGGCGATTTCGATGATAATAAAAATGGAGCCACCGCTACAGACTCGAGCGGCGCAAACGGAAGCCGACCGGGATATAAACGAAACAACATGCGCATAGACGTGAAGAATTTACCATCATCAATTACTGCCAGTGATAGAGGGACACTTTTGAAAGAGTGGCTCGATATTCGCAGTGGACGGAAACTCGCAGGCACGGCGCTCAATATCAATAAAGGTCACAGGTCCTCCGCTTTTCGCAATTCGGGGGAATCGGATAACGATAGTTCTGGTCCATCGACGCCAAAATCCAACGTCGGGACACCGCTCTCACACAATGGTGGCGATCATCTCAGAGACGAAAAAGGCTCTGATCAACAAAATAGAAGCAGCTTCGAAGACAATGATGACTTTCCTTTGAGTGGAGCGAGGCTCACCGGCAACGCTTTGCTTCGTGCAAATCGCGGCTTTTCGCGATCGAGTTCTTATGATGATTTATACGGGTCATATGGTACATCTCAGTTCGATGAGGCTCACATTAACGACTCATGGGAAGCGCTCGCCGCTGCAATGGATTTGAAAGACAATGGTGCGGTTGAAAGAGCAGGAATATCAGTGAAAGATTCCATGGAACGTTACCATCTCATGTTGGACGGGAGCGGTCATCCGATCATGGAAGAAAGCGCGCATGGGCACCACCAACAAAATGGCACTACCGCATCAAAGACAACAACGAAGACCCACGCGGCAACCTCGCTCGATGTGGAAGAATCTTACGGCTTGTGTAAAACTATTCCCTCGCGCAGAGTGCTGTCGTCTGTTGCTGATATACTGTCCAATGAATCGCCGGAATACGATCGATCCAGATGTGTTGCACTCGAAGCACTTGTTTTTACCATGCGCGCAGCGGATCAAACGAGTCGACTCGCGTTAGCCAACGCACTCGTGGCGTTAGATGTGTGCAGATTCGCCAGCGTTGTTGCCGCGAAAGACTTTGAAGTGTCTTCTCGAAGAGCAAAGATTGCGGCTTTAAACTTGTTGGAATCAGTGGCCAAGTGTCAAGTACCTGCGTTTTCTGCTATTGCGCCGAGCATCGCGCCTGGGATCGCACAAGCTTTGTCCGTTGGGTATTTTGGCGAATCTGGGAAAGCGTTGACGCGCACCGCCGTCGATTGCGCTCGAGCTGTCTTTATCCCTCCTAAACCTCGCGAAAGAATCCAAGCAGTGCGAATGCGCCAGGCAATAGTATCTTTGAAGAAAAAATTGCAAGACCGATCGCGTTTCGACGAGAAGGAGTTACGAAATATCGAGCGCGAGATTCGTCAATCGGATATGGAAATAATAAGAGCGGATGCGGCGCAGCTCGACGCGACGTGGGCGAATGTGCGAGCGTTGGCCAAAGCGAATGTCTTCCCGCATTTGGTACAGGCGTTGGGTCAAACGCATTTTGGCCATCTCGAAGAGGCGCAGGTAGCAAACGAAGATCCGGCGACGTTTACGTCCTCCTCAACCGTTACGAACGAAAAGATCGCCGATTTCATCGCCAGCTTGTTGAGCAACCAAGCGATGACAACGAAAATGCTTTCTGAAAGTATAGGCAGCGCGCTCGAAGCCGACCGTGAGAGGAAGAATGACGAGAACGACGACGGCGATGAGAAGAAGAAAAACAAAGCCAAGTCTAAGAATAGTGGCGGAGAAGAAGATGATAACGACGGCAACGGCGGCGGAGGCGGCGATGACGACGAGTATCTCGCTCTGTTGGAGCAGAACGCCAAAAGAACCGGTTTCAAATCTTTCGACACTCAAACGAAAAACTTGCTCTGCGACATCGGCGTCATCCACGGCTTCTTGGCGCAAATCTGCGTCGTTTCGAAGAAAACCAGAGAAAAATTAGCGACAACTATCGAATCTCTGACAGAGAATGCCGACACGTTGGATCGATTACAAAAATCGGGATGTATCCCCAAACTCGCGCAACTGATTGAAATCACGTGGAGAGAAGATAACGACGATGATAACCAAATAGGCTATCTCGGTTTTGATGCCGAACGCGGCTCAAAACGCGCAGGAGTGATCAATGTCGATTTACTTTATGAATCTGTCGCTTGTAACGGTCGAACCCGAGCGGCAGCGTTGCGAGCGATTCGAAATCTCTGTGTCGCTTCGAAATCGTACCAGCAGCAAGCGGCGACGTGTCACGCGAGTTGGGTTCTGTGCGAAATCGCCACGAGCGGCACGGAATCGGAAAAAGACGTCTGTTTGCCCCTCCTTTGCAGCTGCATTTCAGCGTCTCGGGCGGCGAGAGAAAAGTTGGTAAAACACGGAATCTTAAACACTCTCGTCTCGGTCATTGATCAAGACGGCAACTGTGAGCGCAAAATTCTCGCTCTGCAAGCCTGCGTCGTTTGGCTCAACGCCGAACCTTGGGAAATCGAAGCGCGTTTAATCACGGCGGACGCCTTGGACGTCTTGGTCCACGCCTTGGAATTTTCCGTGAAAAACAAAAGCAACATCAACGGTGAAAGTACTCTCCACGCGCTCGCTAAATTGATCGGCGAATCCAGTCGCCTCTCTCGAGCGGTGAGCGAGCAGGAAAACGTCATCGATTCTGTCCTCAACGTCATCCTCAACGAACCATCGGTTCGAGAACCGGCGGCAACCGCCGGTTGCAAACTCGCCGGCTTAAAAGCTTTGGGCCACTTGATCGAACACGCGGACAAACCGAGAGACATCGTGCAACGATACCAATTGAAAAAGAAGCTAGAGCAGCTGGCGAGAAGTAAAAACGAGGTCATCGTCGCGCAGTTGACCGATAAGTTGATGCGAAGGTTAAACGTTTGATCAGAACAGAGAGAGAAGAGAAAGCTCGTCGTCGTAGTTATTAGATAGATAGAACAGTTTAGTAGAGAAAACTACGTAGTCGTAAATAAAGATTTTAATTGGTCGCACGTACGAAAAACTGCTTTTTGTGATCTCATATTCTGCTTTTTTTCGTTCGAAAGATGATTGTTTAGGGTGTCACATTAAAAAAAGAAAAACCAGGTCTTTTGGGGGGTTGATCCGAACGCGCGAACGCGCTTGATCACGCCTACGAGGTCTTCACAAAACACACTTCGGAGGACACCGATTACAAAAAAATAACACAGCCTCCTGATGTTATTCCGAAGAATCAGCGTCCAAGCGGCTCGCTCCGCGGCGAATGCCGCGGCGACCGCGAACGTCGTTTCTTCTTCGTCTTCGTCTTCGGCGACGACGATGATGTTCAAAGCGATTGCGGGGAAAAACACCGTCGGAGGAGCCTCGGTGATGAACAAAGTTTTCTCTCGAACGATGGCGATGTCCGCGGTGGAATTGTCCACTTTACTCGAGCAACGCATCTCGAACCACTACACGGATTTGAACATCGACGAAATCGGGCGAGTTTTATCCGTCGGTGACGGTATCGCGCGCGTGTATGGGTTGAACAAGATCCAGTCCGGGGAGATGGTTGAGTTCGCCTCTGGGGTGAGAGGCATGGCGTTGAACTTGGAAAACGACAACGTCGGCGTGGTGTGCTTCGGTTCGGATACGACGATCAACGAAGGCGACATCGTGAAGAGAACTGGTGCGATTGTGGACGTTCCAGTCGGGAAAGGTATGTTGGGCAGAGTCGTTGATGGTCTCGGTAACGCCATCGACGGTAAAGGGGCCATCACGGACGTGACGCAAAGACGGGTCGAGTTGAAAGCGCCGGGTATCATCGTCAGAAAGTCTGTGCACGAACCAATGCAAACCGGTTTAAAAGCGGTGGATTCGTTGGTGCCAGTTGGCAGAGGACAAAGAGAGTTGATTATCGGCGATAGGCAAACCGGAAAGACGGCTATCGCGATTGATACGATCATCAACCAAGCGAGCGTGAACGCCTCCGGCGACGAAAAGAAAAAGTTGTATTGCGTGTACGTCGCGGTCGGCCAAAAGAGATCCACGGTTGCGCAATTGGTGAAAACTTTGAGCGACAAAGATGCGTTGAAGTACTCGATTATTGTCGCGGCGACGGCTTCTGATCCGGCGCCGTTGCAGTTTTTGGCGCCGTACTCCGGGTGCGCCATGGCGGAATACTTCCGCGATAACGGCATGCACTCGTTGATCATCTACGACGATTTGTCCAAGCAATCTGTCGCGTACAGACAAATGAGTCTTTTGTTGAGAAGACCGCCAGGACGCGAGGCGTTCCCGGGGGATGTCTTCTACTTGCACTCGCGTTTGTTAGAAAGATCGGCGAAAATGTCCGACGACGTCGGCGGGGGCTCCATGACGGCGCTGCCGGTTGTCGAAACGCAAGGCGGCGATGTGTCGGCGTACATTCCGACCAACGTCATTTCCATCACCGATGGCCAAATTTTCTTAGAGACCGAATTGTTCTTCAAAGGTATTCGACCAGCGATTAACGTCGGTTTGTCCGTCTCCCGTGTCGGCTCCGCCGCGCAAATGAAAGCCATGAAGCAAGTTTCCGGTTCTTTGAAGTTGGAATTGGCGCAATACAGAGAGGTTGCCGCGTTCGCGCAATTCGGTTCCGATTTGGACGCCGCCACGCAATACTTGTTGAACAGAGGTCAGCGTTTGACCGAAGCTTTGAAGCAAGGCCAATACGAACCGATCCCGGTCCAAAACCAAGTCGTCTTCATCTACGCCGCCACCAAGGGTTACTTAGATAAGGTTGCGGTCAAGGACATCGCCGCGTTCGAAGCCGGCTTGATGAAACAAGTCGACTCCTCCCTCTTGGAAACCATCCGCTCCGAAGGCGTCATCTCCGAAGCCACCGATGCCAAATTGAAGGATTTGTGCACCAAGTACACCGAAGGCTTCTTGTCCGCCTCGGCGTAAAAAGCGCCGAGGAAGAGAGCGAGAGAGCCGTCGCGCTTTTCGGCGGGACGGTCGCGACCGAACTATAATAAAAACTAGTAAAATATATACCATAAAATACTACATGAGAGAGAAGACGACGACAACGACGACTCGCTCTGGTCTTTCGTTCGAGACTACGAGGAGAAGAAGAGAAAGATGCGTAGAGATGGAGAGAAGAGAGAGAGAGCGCCCGTGTGTTATAAAAAATGTTTAAAAAGAGAACAACTTTACATCCAATAAAAAGCTCTTCTTTGTTCTTTTTTTTTTCTCGAGTCGTGCGTCGCTTTTGTTTGAGACCACACACGCTCTCGCTTTATCCCCACAAAAAGTGCTTTCTCTCGCGCTCTCGCAAAGAGAGAAACGACACGACCACGCGTTCACGTTTGATCGGAGAGAACTTCTCGCTCTCTTTCGTCTTTTGTTGAAAGCGCGCCTTCTTTTGTGAAACAAAGGCCCACACAAAGCTTCTCTTTTTTTCTTTGCGTACGAGTGTATAAAATTGGAAAGAAGATACGATGGCGTCGACGTCGATTTTAGCGTCGAGTGGTAGTTGTTTGAGCGCGCGCGGCGTTTCGCCGCGACGAACGCTTCGCGCGGCGGCGAGCAAAACATCAACCGGCAAGAGCAATAATAACAGCGCGAGGATTGCGGCGTTAAAGGTCAGAGCAGATTCGTCGGGGGTTGGCTACGTCCAACACGCGGACTTGTACGACGGTTCCAAGCAGACGCAGTTGTACTCTGGTTTGCGAGGCCAAGCGTTGAACGCGAAGGAGAAGGAGTTTCCCACCATGGCACAAGTTTTAGCGAAGATACCGAAAGAATGTTTTGAGAAAGATACGGCGAAGTCGTTGATGTACGCGGGGATTTCGACGGCGATAACGTTAGGCGTCGGGTTGGCGGCGTGGGCGACGTTGCCGTTCACGATGTATTATTTGCCGGCGTGGATCGCGTACGCGTACGTGGCTGGAACGGCGGCGACGGGGTGCTGGGTTGCCGCGCACGAGTGTGGTCACGGTGCGTTTTCCGATAACCGAACGATTCAAGATACGGTTGGGTACATCTTGCACTCGTTGTTGTTGGTGCCGTATTTCTCGTGGCAACGAAGCCACGCGGTGCACCACTCGAGGACGAACCACGTGTCGGAAGGGGAAACGCACGTACCTGCGCAAATGGGGAGCGAAGAGGCTAACTTTACGTTTGGTTTGAGAAAGACGGTCGGAAAAACGTTGTTTTCTGCGTTGAATTTAGTCGGCGTGTTTTTGTTTGGGTGGCCGTTATATTTGTTGATGGGCGCGAGCGGCGGTCCGGTGCGAGGAAAAACGAACCATTTTGTGCCAAAGATGGGCGCGAGTGGTAAGCACGCGTTGTTTCCAGGGAAGTGGGAGAACAAAGTGTGGTACTCAGACATAGGCGTAGCGTTGACGGTTGGATTGATGGCGTACTGGGCGATGCAAACATCCTTTGCGACCGTGTTTGGTTTGTACGTCGCGCCGTACTTATTCACCAACTTTTGGTTGGTTTTGTACACGTGGTTACAGCACACGGACGTGGATGTGCCGCACTTTGAAGGCGACGATTGGAACTTAGTGAAAGGGGCGTTCATGACCATCGATAGACCGTACGGGAAGGTGTACGACTTTTTGCATCACAGAATCGGGAGCACGCATGTGGCGCACCACATCAACCACACGATCCCGCACTACAACGCCGTGAAGGCGACCGAGGCGATCAAACAAAACTGGCCGGATTTATACTTGTTCGATCCGACGCCGATTGCGCAAGCAACGTGGAGAGTTGGGAGCGAGTGCGTGGCGATCGTCAGAAAAGGTGACGAGTACGTGTTTTCCAACGAGCCTTTGCCAAAGTTGGCTTAAATAGTACGGGAGAGAGCGAGAAGATGTTCACTACTGCTTTTCGCACGCGCTTGTTTTTTTGTTTTAATCGAACAAATAATAAATATTACCGTGTACTTAATTGTTAATCATATTAAATCGAATCTATTTCTCTCTCTCTCTTCTCTTGAGGAGGGATGCAGAAATCGTTTCCTCGTATCGTATTATTATTGTTAGATGGATTTTACGCGATGATCAACCCGTTCGTGGACGTATAATCTCTCGCGCTCGATCTCTTCAACGGCGGCAATCCAAACGCATCCGCGTGCGCCATCGTAAAGCTCGCCTTCTTCTTCCCGCCCTTCACTTGCGCGCTCGCCTTCGCCGCGGCTCTTTCGTTCAAAGATTTCTCGATCGCCTTCCAAAACACCGAGAATACCATCGATTGCATCACGTTTGTCAACATTCTCGTTTGTAAACCTCTTCCGAACAAACCCTTGACACCATCCTTGGCCAAGATTTGTTTCACGACGTCGATGTAGCCTAACGACGCGTCCGCGTTGGTTTGCTTGACCGTTTTTACGACTCTCAAAGAGTTGGAGACGCAATCAGAAACGATAGAAGCCGTGGCACCGATCGCCGCGTTTCTCGCCAAACCAGCCGTGCCGTCCATCTTCGGCACGTTGGCTTGCAAGTA
>Ga0181599_1000976_pt1:25000-29229 | contig 29229 bp, 15 predicted proteins | sample 041ome_3_FD_148658 | JGI IMG/M metagenome (GOLD analysis project Ga0181599, IMG submission 148658) | Coastal salt marsh microbial communities from the Groves Creek Marsh, Skidaway Island, Georgia - 041405US metaG (spades assembly) | ecosystem: Environmental > Aquatic > Marine >...
CATCGACTAATCTTTGCGCTGTCAACTTTAACAGCTCATTGTTTTCGTCCGATAATATAACCGCGCGTGCGCCGCAAAGACTTGCGCACGCGTTTTCAAAGTTACCTTTTGCTTGGCCGAGCACGATTGATGCGCACAAACCAACCAACGCAATTTGCGCTTCGGAGGAAGAACACGCCATCGTTGCACAGGCAAAATTGGAGTTCATTTCAGGAATACCGAAACCGAGTCCGCCGAGCGCGAGTCTTGCACACAGTTCCGCCGATAGCGCATCCTCACTCATTCTTAAATCTTGCGGGACTTCACCCGGCGCGAGGATGTGTTCCTTCTCCAATGCTCGTCCACGCAAACATGCGAGTAAACAATCCGAAGCAGTGGTCCTTCGTAGACGCAAAGCGGGATTTTCTGAAATTAACTTTGCAAGTCCGCCAACAATGTTTTCTCGAAACGATCGCCGTCCGACGCTGCCCGTGTTCTTGTTCTCGTCATTCGTGGTGACAATCGCGAGACAAAGTTCCAAAGCGCGTCTGCGTCGATCGGCGTGGCCAGTGGACTCATCAAATAGTGACTTTTCGATAAGAGACGATATGGTCTGACCGGCGAGTGTTCCATTCCATTCACCGGAGTTTATAGCAACGACGAGCGCGTCTTTAGCGCGTAATCTTCGGTCGTCGGCCTCGTCCGCGAGCGTTGGTGACGAGCTATCATCTTTGTTCTTCTTCTTCTCCGCACTAGTAGTGAACACAATCTCCTCGTTTGACGCCGTCGTGGCAACCCAAAACAAAGACTCCAAGACGTCCGTGTATGCCTTCTTTGCGTTCGCGTCAACTATTGAAAATTCTGGAAACTGCAGGAATGCTGAAGCGCACGCGATCGATAACACGACGCCGTCATGATCTTTAGTTTTACACGTAAACGAGCGGAGTCCGGACACGAGCGTATCGCAAAGAATGTTGCGCAAATCGCCTCCTAATATTTCTTCCACTGAGTTCTTTGATGACGAGAGCGCAGCGTCGAGCGCACCACCAATCGTTGGTGTGATCAAAACCATTGCAATGGAACGCCAATGTGGCATGAAATCATCGTTCGCATAATCTCCATCGTCTCGAATAGCGTCTAATATTTTTTTTAATTTCTCGCTTGCTGCAACCCTTGCGGAGTCTGCGTTCGCGGCAGCAGCGGCACCAAGACATCGTCCCGCAACTGCCGCAGCAACCCTCGCCGCAGTTTCAATCTCGCTCATCTTTGCATCTGTTTGGTTTTGCGTCTTACCGCATCCTCCCCCGCAACACCCGCTGTTTTCGTTCTCTTTTTCTCCGTCTACCTCCATCGCGTTCTGCTCTTTACTATTACTACTGCACTCCATCATGGTCTGCGTATCTTCGCTCCGTTCCTTCTTGTGCACTTTATACGCCTTGAAAGCTTGCTCGCACACGCTTATACTTTGGTCTTCTAACGCTAATTTCAAAACCTTCGTGGAAAACGTCGAGTTCTTGTTTGCAAACAACCTCGCTGTAGCTCTTTGCACGGGTTTCGACCACTCTAAATCTCTCGGAGAAACGACGCACAGACGCAGTCTGGACCAAACGTTTTTGCAGATCTCATCGGTCGCAATATCCTCGTCCGGCCAATTCGCACCCATAGTTTCGAGAGAATCGATGGCATCCGCGCACGCCTCACCTGAGACCGCAGTCGCGGCGCCTTCATTTTCGCCTCCACTCACTACGCTTTCCAACACGTGAGGAATAGCGAACGGCGCATAACAATTTGTCGCAGTCATCGCTATTCTTAACCCGGTCGCTAACTCTTCCCTCGTAATTTTCACGCTATCATTTTGTGGCGGTTTGAAAGAAATTGGAAAATACGCCGCGACGACGTCGTAGACTTCCTCGCAGTTGGCTACGAATGCTTGTGCGCTAGTGGTGGTAGTATCAGTTGCGTCTGTAAAACCTTCTTCAGCCTCGTTGAACGCTTTCGGAAGCTCCTGCCACAATCTACACAAAGCCAGCACATTTCTAGGATCCCTCTCTCCATCGCAATTAGCCACGATACTTTCCAATCTGCCGACTGCCTTCCTTCGCTTTTCATCTTCTTCGTTTGCGCTAACAGCATTATTTTCCTCCGCTTCGTCGTCGTCATCATCAAAGTCACCGCCGAGCACCATCGCTCTCGGAAACTCCCTCAGCAACTCCTCTAAGAGCGCGTAAACTTTTTGTCTATCTCTGTGAGCTAAACTCGGCGCGTGCACGTGTTCAAACATCTCTTTTATCGCATTATCGATGCATTGATTAATCATCGCCGCATTTTTATGTCTTCTTCTTTTCGTCGTTTTCGTCGAACCGTCTTCTTCTTCTTCTCGTCGTCCTTGCGACGCATCGACGTCCATTTCACTTCCACCATCATCGTCTCTACCATTGCTAGCGTCACTATTATCATTCCCCTCTTCCATATTCATCGTTCTCTTTAAACATCTCAAACTGAACAACATCCCGTCCAAGCCGTGTTTTAACGTGCACAACTCTCTCAACTTGGCGGCGAAAAATTGCGTCAAGAGTAAACTCTCTCGCATTCTTTGCGTCGCGTCCTCATCAACCATCGTCTGAATGCTCAGCGCTCGAACGCATTTCATCAAAACTTCCGTCGCGAATCCTCGCACTCGCTCGTTTTCGCTCGTTAACGTCGAGTCCATCTTTTGCAACAGAGTAACGACGGGCACTTTTTTCGTTTGGATTCGACGGAGAATTTCTTTCGTCGCGCGTTCTCTCTCTTCTCGCGCTTCGTCGTCGCCGGCGGCGAGAGCGGCGAGATTCCCGAACTCGTCGGAAGACGCGGCGAGGAAGACCAACGTTTGGAGGTCTTCTCCATCTTCTCCTTCTTGGTCGTTGCCGCCTGTCATTGTCGCGCCGAGGTCTCCTTCTCTCAAGTGAGGCTTTCGTGTGAAGAAAAATGGTTCGAAATACGACTAATAATATTACACGTTCATCCGTCTACGCAGGAATACTTGATTTGCTAGTTCTTACTCTCTACTTCTCTCTCTCTCTCTCTCTCTCTCTCTAAATAAATATATATATATATATATACATCGCGCGCGCTAAACAAACTACTACTTCACGCGAGCGTTCTCTTCATCGCACAAACTTCCCGGTTTTCTCGTCTACGTCTAATATTTTGTAATCGCTGAGGTGCCGGCCGTTTTTGTGATGCTTCGTGCTGGTGACTTTGAAATACACGAACGACCCCAACGCGCCTACGAAGCAGAACAAGACTATCTGCCACATCCACTTCTGTATGCACTTTTCGTAAGACATCCTTCGAAGTTTTCTCTCTGAACTTTCCATGTCCCGTTCCATGCTCGCCGCGGCGGCGCGCGCGGACAACAAGCGGTTCTTCTGTTGCGAGAGGGACTTTAAGATTGTCTCGCCGGCGTCGTCGGTTTCGGTGGCGATTTTGTGCGCCTGTTCTAACGTCTCCGAGAGGCGGTCCGCGTTGGAGACGGACGTCACGAGCGCGTCTCGACGGAGTTCTTCGTTCAAGACGGCGAAGGAGTTTCTGCCAGAGCCTCCAGTTGTTGTTGTTGTTGCTGTGCCTGATTCGATGTCGCGTCTCGAGAGCAACTGTTGTTTAAAAGAATACACCGCGGGAAGGGTCAGTCAGCGTTGCACCAAAACGAGCGCCAAAGACGACGACGACGACGAAGGAGAAGAAGAGCACCGAACGCGCGCGCCCAAAATGCCTCCGCAATCAGAGAGAGAGAGAGAGAGAAGAAAGGAAAACCACCCGCGCGGGGAAGAACAAAAATTTCATTCCGCGGGCTCTCTTTCTCCCCGAAGAAAAGTAAGACGAAAAAAAACGAATCCCCGCGCGCGGTTGCACGCGCAACGATATAACAATAACAGCGCAAATAATAAAAGAAGAAGAAGAAGAGCAACGAGACAAAAAAGAGGGAAAGACGCACCGGCGCGCTCTCGCTCGACGCGGTTGGCATTTGCACCATATGCTCTTTTCGTTTGTTTTTTTATGTTGAAAAACTGATTTTATGGTTCAGCTGCTTCTTCTCTTTTAGGTTTAGGGTTTACAAAAAACCCTAAACAAAAACCCTAAATCAGAAAAAAGCTGTCGTTATTTGCTGATGCAGATAACGTGACTCGACGAAAGATATTTTCCCGGCCTCAGAAAAAAAATTCATCTTCTCACTCGTTCCAAAACAACAAAACATCAAATACCACCAA
>Ga0181599_1000978_pt1 | contig 29170 bp, 28 predicted proteins | sample 041ome_3_FD_148658 | JGI IMG/M metagenome (GOLD analysis project Ga0181599, IMG submission 148658) | Coastal salt marsh microbial communities from the Groves Creek Marsh, Skidaway Island, Georgia - 041405US metaG (spades assembly) | ecosystem: Environmental > Aquatic > Marine > Intertidal zone >...
ATCACTTTGGCGGAGTACAGCTCATGTAATTTTCGACAAGGAAGCGCGGTTGGCAGATCGCCAAGAACCGTAAGTCGTTACTGCCGGTATTCTTAATGCGCTGAGCGACGCCAGCAGGAATAACCACGACATCTCCAACGCTCACCTTAAAAGCCTCTTTGCCGACTTCAGCAAGACCCTCACCATCCAAGATCACATAACGTTCTTCAGTATCTTTTAAACAGTGCCATGCGGTGATGCCCTCAGTAGGGACGCGTGCTTGGGCAATAGATAGCTGTGGGTGATCAGGATCATTCAATTGCTCTTTAATGAAGCAGCCTTCTTCGAACCAATATTCATCAGATATCGCAGCAGAGTAGTGCAGCTTAGAGGTTGGCATGCGTACCCGGATTAAAAATACGTTTTGGGTCGAAGGTTTCTTTAAGTCGTTTTTGAATTGGGCCTAAAGCAACTTGTGATGACATTGCCCACGGTTCGGGTAAAGCATTGCCATAAAACTGTTTTGCGTGACCTTTGAGCTTTAACGCTTCAGCTTTGATTTGCTCAGGCACTGCATCTGAAATGATCCATCGTTGACCGCCCGCCCAATCCATTAACGTCGAATCAGCACAATTTATTGCAGGTGCTGCGGGTGGTAGTGAAATACGCCATACAGGCTGAGAGCGATCAAAGAAGTCGAGTTGATGGTCACGTAAGCGTTCCCAAAACGTGTTGTTCTCCGCAAGGCGTTCGCCACCGATCTTTTTGCTCCATGCATTCACGCTCGCATGCGCACCTGATAAACGAATGTACAACTGTCCATTGGCGAAACAGACACCACTGAGTGGTATTGGTTTTGCAGCAAGCTCTCGCATCGTTTGATGAGCTTCTGTTTCGCTGAGGCCCTGAGTCAAAGTGATGGTTTTACTCGGCGCGGGTAGCACTTTCAGTGAGACCTCAAGGAGTACGCCCAGACTTCCCTGAGCACCCGCCATCAAACGTGAAACGTCATAGCCGGCGACGTTCTTCATCACCTCGCCACCAAATCGCATCACATCACCAGTGCCAGTTAATAAACGACAACCTAAGAGAACATCACGAGGTGCGCCACCCCAGGGACGACGAGGACCTCCCATACCGCTAGCAACTGCGCCACCAATCGTGGTGTTTTCGCTAAAGTGAGGTGGCTCAAAAGATAAGTACTGGCCGTTATCCGCAAGCAGCTTTTCAATTTCTACGATTGGTGTGCCAGCGCGAGCAGTGAGAACAAGCTCGGTTGGCTCATAATTGACAACGCCAGCATGTGATGTCATTTCAAGCGTGCCATTAGCGGTACACGCTTGTAAGAAGTCTTTACTGTTTCCGCCAACAATTTTCAGTGTTGAGTTATTTGTGTGTGCGGATTTAACCTGATCAATCAGTTGCTGTGTGTTATCAGACATTAGAAGCGCTCCAAGTGAGGGAAGCGCATATCGCCTTGACTGATATGCATCGCACCAAATTCAGCACAACGATTTAATGTTGGTATTGCTTTACCTGGGTTCAATAAACCCTGCTGATCAAAGGCGGCTTTCACGGCATGGAAAAGCGTAATCTCTTCAGGTGGGAACTGCGCACACATTTGATTGATCTTTTCTAGACCAACGCCATGTTCACCTGTAATGGTGCCGCCGACCTCGACACAGGCTTCTAAGATTTTTCCGCCGAAGGCTTCAGCACGTTCAATCTCGCCGGGTTCATTACCGTTGTAAAGAATAAGCGGGTGAAGATTGCCATCACCAGCATGGAATACGTTAGCTGCACGCAAGCCATAGACTTCACCAAGGCGATTAATCTCACGCAGGATATATGGCAGGTGCTTACGCGGAATGGTTCCATCCATGCAGTAGTAATCGGGTGAGATACGACCCACTGCAGGGAAGGCGGCTTTACGGCCTGCCCAGAAGCGAGCGCGTTCGTTATCGTCTTTTGCGGTACGTACCTCAGTTGCACCTGAGTCAGTCAATCGCTGACGCACACGAGCGATCTCTTCAGAGACCTCTTCGTTATCCCCATCCACTTCGCATAGCAGGATCGCGGCCGCTTCAACGGGATAACCGGCATGCACAAAATCTTCTGCAGCTTGCAGAGATGGCTGATCCATCATCTCGAGTCCGGCGGGTAAGATGCCCTCCGCAATCAGATCAGCAACGGCTTGTCCGGCTGTTTCAACATGATCGAATGCGGCCATAACAACCTGTGCACGCTCTTGAATTGGCAATAGCTTGACGGTGATCTCAACCACAATGCCTAGCATGCCTTCTGAGCCAGTGATTAACGCCAGAAGATCAAAGCCTTCAGCATCAAGACCGCCACTACCTAGAGTGACTAGCTCGCCCTCAGCGGTGACAATGGTCACACTTAGTAGATTGTTAACTGTTAAGCCATACTTTAAGCAATGCACGCCGCCTGCATTCTCTGCAACATTGCCGCCAATACTGCAGGCAATTTGTGAGGAGGGGTCGGGTGCGTAATACAAACCAAACGGTTTAGCGGCTTCACTGATCGCTAGGTTACGAACGCCCGGTTGAACGGTAGCGCAGAGGTTGGGTTTGTCGATATCGAGTATTTGATTGAAGCGCGCAAGACTCAGTAGAACGCCATTTTCTAAGGGCAGTGCACCACCAGAAAGACCAGTACCGGCACCACGTGCAACCACAGGTACTTGTTCTGCATGACAGATACGCATGATCTTTTGCACATCATCAATTGTTTCGGGTAGCACAACGATCAAAGGCAGATGTCGGTAGGCGGCTAAGCCGTCGCACTCATAAGGCTTTCGCTCGGACTCTTCTGCCAAAACAAAGGCGGGATCCACGAAAGATTTAAATTGATCTGCGAGGCGCTCGCGTAGTGCGGATGTGTCTTGTGTGCTCATAACCCTATGATGCCGGAATAACTCCCCATATACTGCACTCATTGTCCAAATTTGGGGGGTGACATGGAAGAGCGGCCAGCAATTTTTCTGATCTCAGATCGTACGGGTATTACGATTGAGAAGCTTGTACACACACTGCTGACGCAATTTGATAATGCCACCACAGATGCGCATTTCCGTGCCTTCCAAGACTCCCCCGAGAAAATCTCCAAATTAGTCGATGAGATCGACACGTTTGCCGAGCGCGAAGGCGTAGCGCCGCTTGTCTTCTCAAGTGTGGTAGATGAATCGTTACGCAAACAGTTAAAAACAGCGAAAACGGAGATTGTCGATATCTTCGATATCTTTTTGCCTAATCTCTCAACGGCATTGCATAAGCCGATGAACCAGAACGTGGGTAAAGCCCACGGTATGGGAACGGAGAGCGAATACGAGCGTCGGGTCGAGGCAGTTAACTATGCCTTGTCCTATGATGATGGTGCGCGCATTAAAGGCCTAGATAAGGCTGACCTGATTTTAATGGGTGTGTCGCGCAGTGGTAAAACGCCAACCTGCTTGTATCTAGCGATGCAGTACAAAGTCCTCGCGGCAAACTATCCGCTGACCGAAGATGATTTTATGGAAGGTCGGTTGCCAGAGCCGCTTAAGCCCTTTAAAGAAAAACTCTTTGGTTTGAGTATCACACCTGAGCGTCTGCATCAGATTCGTGAAGAGCGTCGCCCTGGATCGAAGTACGCGAGTATTGATCAATGTCGCCGTGAGATCACCGCCGCTGAATCGCTATATCGTCAGCAGGGTATTCAGTTTGTTGACTCAACCGCTGTATCGATTGAAGAGCTTGCCATTGCGGTGATGCAACAGATCGGCATGAAGCGAGGTGTTTAAGTGATCACGTCCGGTGCTTTTCGTCCGGTAATCGCTTCAATCTGACTGACATCTAAAGCTATTGCAACCAATTCGCTAAGTGCTTCCTCGCACGGAAGATGTTGCTTGCTGATATCCGCCTCATAGCTCTCGAGATAAACACGAATGGTCGCGCCTTGGGTACCTGTACCCGATAGTCTGAAAACCAATCGAGCGCCATCACTAAAGCCAATACGTAGGCCTTGATGCGATGACACTGAGTTATCGATTGGATCTGTGTAGGAAAAATTATCGGCATAGCTGACTTCACGACCGTGAAGTTGCGAACCAATTAGCTTGGGAAGCTGAGCTTCCAGTTGATCTATGACTGTCTTGGCCTTATCGCTCTCAACTTCTTCATAGTCATGACGCACATAATAGTTACGACCATAAGTTGCCCAATGCTCATCAAGAATACTTTGCACGCTAGTGTCTTTCTTAGCGATGAGATTCAGCCAAGCGAGTACCGCCCATAAGCCGTCTTTTTCGCGCACATGGTTTGAACCTGTACCAAAACTCTCTTCACCACAAAAAGCGATGCGACCAGCATCGAGGAGATTGCCGAAGAACTTCCAACCGGTTGGCGTCTCGAAGCATTCAATACCTAGCTTTTCAGCAACGCGATCGGTGGCCTGGCTGGTTGGCATAGAGCGCGCCACGCCTGGAATGCCATTTTTATACGCCGGAAACAAAGTCGCGTTTGCTGCCAAGATCGCCAGGCTGTCGCTGGGCACGACAAAGCAGTTCTTACCAAGAATCATATTGCGGTCACCGTCGCCATCTGATGCCGCAGCAAAGTCGAGCGCATCGTTGCCTTGGGTCATTGAGAGCAATTCTTTAGCGTGCGCAAGATTTGGATCAGGGTGCCCGCCTCCGAAATCCGGTAGGGGTGTTCCATTGATAACCGTGCCGTTTGGGGCACCCAATCGATTCTCGAGTAGCTCTATGGCGTAGGGTCCTGTGACTGCGTGCATAGCATCAAAAGCGAAGCGGAAGTCACCTGCAATTAAGTTGCGAATAGCATCGAAATCAAACTCTGTTTCTAAAAGATCAGCATAGTCTTTGACTGGGTCGATGATCTCGATAGACATATTGCCAAGCGATTGGGTGCCGAGTGTATTCAGGTCAATGTCATTAGTAGAGAGTGTTTTGTAGCTCTCAATGATTTGAGAGCGAGCAAAGATAGCTTCAGTGACAGACTCTGGAGCCGGGCCGCCATTACTCACATTAAATTTAATACCAAAGTCGCCTTTGGGACCGCCCGGGTTGTGACTTGCGGATAACACCAAGCCGCCATTTGCCGAGTATTTCCGAATCACGGCCGAAGTTGCAGGTGTTGAGAGTAAGCCTTTATGCCCAACTAAACATCGAGCAACACCATTGGCGGCCGCCATCTTTAAGATCTTTTGAATTGCTGTGTCGTTGTAGTAACGACCATCACCGCCAATCACCAATAAGCCACCAGCTAAGTCAGCTTGAGTATCAAAGATGCTTTGAACAAAGTTCTCTAGGTAGTGCTTCCCTTGAAAAACACTCACTTTTTTACGTAAGCCTGAGGTGCCCGGCTTTTGATCTTTGAAAGGGGTGGTAGCAACAATTTCCATGTTGGAGGCTCCTGAAAATCCTGATGTGATTTCATCACACCTTTGGCATGAAACGAAGGGTCGATATCTGATCCATCCCTCGCTACAATCGCGCGTTCATTAACGGGCATGGCCCCAATTTAAAGGTGAAAGGCATGAAAGAAGTAAAAAAGACATCCGAGTACACCATTTACCAAAAGCGTAACGGTCGTCACGCGGTAAAAGGTTCTAACGGTTATGTAAACGGCGAAGAAAAGGCAAAGATCTTGTTGGCTGAAGGCTTGATTAAATTGACTGAGCCTCGTCCAGCTGAAGAGGCACCTGCAGAAGAAGCAGAGACTGAAGTAGCAGAAGGTGGCGAAGAAGCTGAGGCTTAATCCCCATTTTGCTAGAAGAGCCCGGATTTCTCCGGGCTTTTTTATACCCAAAATTCATCTGTATTCACTTGAAAATCCCTTAGTTGGCCCCATCTGATGGGTGAATTCATAAATTAGCGCTACAAGCGCAGAAAACCTGGGAGAAAAGCGACGATGTCGGCTACCGCGCAAAAAGAAACCCTTGATTTCCAAGCAGAAGTCAGTCAAGTGCTGAATCTGGTGATCCGCTCACTGTATTCGAATAAAGAAATCTTTCTTCGTGAGCTGGTCTCAAATGCATCTGATGCAGCTGAAAAGCTACGCTTTGAGGCACTGAGCAATGATGCTCTATACGAGGAAGATCCGAATCTTAAGATCCGCATCTCAGTAGATGCTGAGGCAAAAACCGTCACTATCGAAGATAACGGCATTGGTATGAGTCGAACAGAGGTAAGTGAGACGATTGGCACCATCGCTAGCTCAGGTACTAAGAAGTTCTTGCAGAATCTGTCAGGTGATCAGGCAAAAGACTCTGCATTAATCGGTCAGTTCGGCGTGGGTTTCTACTCCGCGTTTATCGTGGCGGATCGTGTGGTGCTCGAAACGCGTCGTGCGGGCATGAATGCCGACGAAGGTGTGCGCTGGGAATCAGCTGGTGAAGGCAGCTACACCATTGAGAATATCGATAAGCCGTCTCGTGGTACCAAGATCACACTCCATTTGCGTGAAGATGAGGTGGAGTTCGCGGATAAGTGGCGCCTGCGTAACATCATTAACAAATTCTCTGATCACATCGCGATGTCAGTTGAGATGCTGAGTGATCCAACCCCCGAGTTCGATGAAGATGGTAAAGAGAAACCATCGGATAAAAAGCCAGAATGGGAGCAGGTCAACACGGGTACCGCGCTATGGATGCGTAATAAGTCCGATGTGTCTGACGAGGAATACCAAGAGTTCTACAAACACATCTCGCATGACTTCGAAGATGCGATGACATGGGCGCATAACCGCGTGGAAGGCTCACATGAGTACACCACTTTGTTGTACGTGCCGAGTAAAGCTCCATTTGATTTGTGGGATCGTGAACAGCGCCATGGCGTGAAGTTGTATGTGCGTCGGGTCTTTATCATGGATGAAGCTGAAAAGCTGATGCCGCATTACTTACGCTTCGTTAAAGGTGTGGTTGATTCCGATGATCTTCCGCTAAACGTTTCACGTGAGATTCTTCAAGCAGATAAAAAGATTGACAGCATCCGCAGCGGTAACGTTAAACGCGTGTTAGGTATGCTTGAGAAGTTAGCTAAAGATGATGCTGAGAAGTATCAATCTTTCTGGAATCAATTCGGTACTGTGCTCAAAGAAGGTCCGGGTGAGGATTTCGCCAACAAAGAGAAGATTGGTGGTCTCCTGCGCTTTGCTTCAACAAAATCAGATTCTAAAGATCAGGATGTTTCTTTTGATGCCTATATCGAACGTATGGCGGAGAAGCAGGACAAGATCTATTACATCACGGCAGATACCTTATCAGCGGCTAAAAATAGTCCACACCTTGAGGTATTTAAGAAGAAAGATATCGAGGTCTTGTTGTTAACTGATCGTGTTGACGAATGGTTTGTCTCGCACTTTACCGAATACAAAGGTAAGAAGCTGCAGTCTGTCGCTAAGGGTGCGCTAGATTTGGGTGAGCTTGAAGATAAAGCAGATAAGGAAAAAGCAGAGAAAGCGGCCAAAGACAATAAAGGCTTACTAGAGCGTGTGAAGAATGCGTTGGGTGAGCAGGTTAAGGAATCCCGTGTGTCGACCCGTCTGACCGACTCGCCAGCTTGTTTGGTGGTAGATGACTACGAGATGAGTCAAAATTTGGCGCGTGTACTTAAGCAAATGGGCCAAGACGCACCGATGCCGGTACCAGTGATTGAACTGAACCTGGAGCACCCATTACTTAAGCGCATGGATGCTGAGGCAGATGAAGATAAGTTCAATGATTTGGCGCAAGTCATCTTTGATCAGGCATTACTGGCAGAAGGAGGTCAGTTAGAGGACCCTGCAAGTTTTGTGCATCGTTTGAATCGATTGCTACTAGAACTGCAATAAGAAAAGCCGGCGTAAGCCGGCTTTTTAATGGGTGATCAATTCTTTGAGTTCGAGTTGATCGACTAAGAAATGGTCGGAAGATTGCTTGGCTTGTAAAAGCAGATCACCAACACGATCAATCACGCTCTAGTAAGCCTTTATTTAGCTGATTTTGATGAAATTTTTAGAAGAATCTCATCACCGGTGCTTGAACTAAGTCATTGAATGCCATGTTCTTTAAGCTCAGGCGCATGGCGTGGAGTACAGGCTCGGTGTAACCACTTGGTACCTCACGGCCACGGAAAACTAATTGCTTTGAGCTTTCGAAGGCGTAGCCCTGATAGGTCGGTGCGATAGGGGTGTACGTCGGATCATTCGCGTTTTGGCCATCGACAACTTTGGCCATGCGGCGCATAGCCTCGATGATTTGCTTTTCATTAACCCATCCGTGATACAGCCAGTTAGCGATGTGCTGGCTTGAAATACGCAATGTTGCGCGGTCTTCCATCAAGCCGGTGTCGGAGATGTCAGGTACTTTTGAGCAGCCCACACCCTGATCAATCCAGCGAACAACGTAACCCAGAATGCCCTGACAGTTGTTATTGAGCTCTTGCTGGATCTCTTCAGCTGAGTAGGTGCCAGTTGCCAAAGGTAGGGTGAGAAGATCATCCAGTGAGGCAAGGCCGCGTTGCTTTACTTTCTCTTGCTCAGCCCAGACATCAACCTGGTGATAATGAATAGCGTGTAAGGTTGCAGCTGTTGGCGAGGGAACCCAAGCACAGTTAGCACCTGTTTTAGGGTGCGCGATTTTTTGCTCAACCATGGCAGCCATTTCGTCTGGCATTGCCCACATGCCTTTACCGATCTGTGCTTTGCCACTTAAACCGCAGGCCAGGCCGATATCAACGTTCCAGTCTTCATATGCTTTGATCCAAGCTTGGGTTTTCATCTCAGCTTTACGAACTACTGGACCTGCCATCATAGCGGTATGGATCTCATCGCCAGTGCGATCGAGGAAGCCGGTGTTGATGAAGATAAGACGCTCACGCGCAGCATGGATACATGCCTTGAGGTTAACCGTGGTGCGCTTTTCTTCGTCCATCAAGCCAATCTTCAATGTATTACGATCGAGGCCAAGTGCACCTTCAACCTTGCTGAATAGTTCAACTGCAAAGGCGACTTCTTCTGGGCCATGCATTTTTGGTTTAACGATATAAACAGAACCTTCGCGGCTGTTTTGGTGCTGACTATTGCCCTGAAGGTCATGCATCGCAATCATGCTAGTGATAAGTGCATCGAGTTGGCCTTCAAAAACTTGATCGCCATTGGCATCGAGTACAGCAGGGGTCGTCATTAAGTGACCGACATTGCGCACTAAAATAAGTGCGCGACCGGGTAGTACTAACAAAGAGCCATCTGTACCGATGTACTCCCGGTCTTCATTTAAGGTGCGGGTGAAGCTTTTATCGCCTTTCTTAACTTCAGTGCTCAAGTCACCTTTCATTAAGCCTAGCCAGTTTCGGTAAACCAAGGTTTTATCTTCACCATCTACTGCTGCTACTGAGTCTTCACAGTCTTGTATGACAGTCGCAGCAGATTCAAAGATCACATCACAAACACCAGCAGAGCTGTTTTTGCCGATAGGATGGTCACGATTGATATGAAGCTCAATGTAACGTCCGTTTTGTACGAGCAGTACTAGTGATGGGTTGCTCTCATCACCTTGGTAACCGGCGAACTGATTGTTATCAGCCAGTGTGGTATCGCCAGCAGTTGTTGCGATATCTAGTATGCCTTTATCGATGCTAAAGCCAGTGATGTTGGCATAATCTTCACCGTTAGCGAGTGGGCAAAAAGTTTTTAAAAGATCATTGGTGTAAGCCACAACAGCCGCAGCTCGTTTTTCATCTAAGCCCTTGCCGCTTGCAGGTGCTTCCGGCAGCATGTCAGAACCGTACACAGCGTCATACACAGAGCCCCAACGTGCGTTAGCTGCGTTCAATGCATAGCGGGCGTTATTAACCGGTACAACAAGTTGAGGTGCAGCGGTTGTTGCGATTTCAGCATCAACATTCTTGGTGCTGATAGAGAAGTCAGCCACTTCATCAACTAAGTAACCAATCTCTTTTAGGAAAGCCTTGTAACTTGCAACGGTGTAGTCATTTGACTGATGCCACTCATCAATTTGATGCTGTAGTTGAGCACGCTTTTGCAACAAAGCACGATTCTTCGGCCCACAATCAGCAAAGAGGGTTGCCATCGATTCGAAGAAGGCTGCAGCGTCAATGCCAGTGCCAGGCAGCGCATCATTGACGAGGAAGTCATGTAAGCCTTTCTCGATTTTGATGCCAGCAACGTCGATGTAATGTGTTGAGGTGCTCATGCGAAACCCTTTCTGCAAATGAAATAAACCATTGCAGACTAAAGAGTCTGTGAGACGTTTACGCATTATATTTTTCAATGTTACGCGAATGTTTTGATCGCTGCTTTATGCTTAGGACATCACCATCATCGAGAGATTTAGACCAATGACTGAAAAGGTAATTGCGACCGCAGATCTATCTGACGAGCTGGGTAAAGACGCGCAGGTGTTAGCGCCTCAATGGAATAACTATGGCGGCAATGTCGCGTTTTCTGGCCCTGCAGCCACTGTGCGTTGTCACGATGACAACAGCAAGGTGCGTGAGATGTTAGAAACCCCAGGAAATGGCCGGGTGCTTTTTGTGAATGGCGGTGGTTCTACTCAGTGTGCCTTGTTGGGTGACATGCTTGGCGAGCTTGCCGTTAAAAATGGTTGGGCGGGTATTATTGTTCACGGTTGTGTGCGTGATTCAGCCGCTTTGCTCAAATTGCCTTTGGGCGTCAAAGCGCGGGGTACTCATCCACAGAAAAGCGTAAAAGGTGGCCAGGGGGATACCGAGGTAACGATTGCCTGTTGTGGTGCCGTGGTTGCACCAGGCGACATGATCTATGCCGATGAGGACGGCATTCTCGTCGTCCGTCAATAAAACTTATCGAACGACGCGGCGATCTTTACACGACGCACACAGGCTGACTTCAGCTGGATCTCGACCTTCATAGAACTCGCGCAGCATATCGATGTAGCGGACTGCTGCAGGCGATAAGAACTTCCCACGACGAGAAACGATGCCGTAGCTGCGCGTTGGGAACAAGTTGCCGAGTGGAATCGCGCAGATATCGTCATCGCCCATCAAGCAGATGTCAGTCACGATAGAGATACCCATGTTCATCTTCACGTACTTCTTGATGACTTCCCAGCCGCCAGCTTCCAGTGACACATTCAGCTTCAGGCTGTTTTGTTCAAATACGTTTTCAACAATGCGCCAAGTCGATAGATGACGTGGCGGCAAGATCAAACCATGTTGAGAGATCTCTTCAAGCGTGATTTCACGTTTCTTAGCCAACGGATGTTCTTTTGAGCAGATCAGAGCAGGGTAGTAGGTGACAATCGGCTCATAGCGGATGTCATCCGGGATATCGATCATCGAGCCCACAGCGAAGTCACACTGATCTGAGCGGATCATTGAGAGACCGTCACGCCCCGTTACGTTGTGTAGTTTCATGCTGATGCCAGGATATTCATCTGAGAACGCCTTAGTGACATCAGGAAGCACATACAGAATGGTTGATTCACCTGCTGCAATATTGAGCTCACCACGCTGTAAATCGCCCATATGCGCTGCAAAAGATTCACCGAGGCGGTCAATGCCTTCAACCAAAGGGCTAGCAAGCTGATAAAGCACCTCACCTTCAGGTGTCAGGCTGATTTTGGGACCACGACGTTCAAAAACAGTGATCTCCATTTCGCGCTCGAGTGCTTGGATTTGAAGGGTGACTGAAGGCTGACTCAAAAACAGCATTTCTGCCGCTTCGGTAATGCTGCCGCTCTGCGCTGCGTGACAAAACGCGCGCAACTGCTTCAAGCGATTTTGCTTGTAATAAGGTGTTTTCAGCTTAGTTGTCATCGCTGATTGTTATCCTTTGGTGTTGTAAATTATTGTTTTTTTTATATTTATTAACCAATCCAATAATTTTAATTGAAACAATTGGTTTGGATTTACGAGTGCTTATTGGCAGTGTGCACACCAAAATTCACTCGTAGTGCAATTCTATTACCAAACTAGGTTGCACTGCACAAACTTTACCGAAGTATGGAGTCACCATGGCAACTAGAGAAGAACAAATTGCAGCATTGAAAAAAGACTGGGCTGAGAATCCTCGTTGGGCAAATGTTAAGCGCGGTTATTCAGCTGAAGACGTTGTTCGTCTGCGTGGCTCTGTGCAGCCTGAGCTGACTCTGGCAAAAATGGGCGCTGAAAAGCTGTGGGACAAGATTAATGGCGGCGCTAAGAAAGGCTACGTAAACGCATTCGGTGCGATTACGGCTGGTCAAGCGATGCAACAAGCGAAAGCAGGTTTGGAAGCGGTTTACTTATCAGGTTGGCAGGTTGCTGCAGACGGTAACACCTCTGAAACCATGTACCCAGACCAATCTTTGTATGCATACGACTCAGTACCAACCATGGTTCGCCGTATTAACAACACCTTCAAGCGCGCTGACGAGATTCAGTGGTCTAAAGGTGTTAACCCAGAAGACAAAGAGTTCGTTGATTACTTCCTGCCAATCGTTGCTGACGCAGAAGCGGGCTTCGGTGGTGTATTGAATGCCTACGAGCTGATGAAGAACATGATCACTGCAGGTGCTGCGGGCGTTCACTTCGAAGATCAGCTAGCAGCGGTTAAGAAGTGTGGTCACATGGGCGGTAAGGTATTGGTACCCACCTCTGAAGCGGTTCAAAAGTTGATCTCAGCACGTTTGGCGGCTGACGTCATGGGCGTTCCAACCATCGTATTGGCTCGTACTGACGCAGAAGCAGCGAACTTGTTGACCTCTGACGTTGATGAGAACGACAAGCCATTCTGTACTGGTGAGCGTACTGCTGAAGGGTTCTACCGCGTTAAGAACGGTCTTGAGCAAGCCATCAGCCGTGGTGTTGCATATGCACCGTATGCTGACTTGGTTTGGTGTGAGACTGGTACCCCAGATATCGGTTTTGCTCGCGAATTCGCACAAGCAGTATTGGCTGAGAACCCAGGTCAGTTGTTGTCATACAACTGTTCACCTTCGTTCAACTGGAAGAAGAATTTGTCAGATTCACAAATCGCAAGCTTCCAGGACGACTTGTCTGCACTAGGCTACAAGTACCAGTTCATCACTTTGGCGGGTATCCACGTCAATTGGTACAACACCTTCCAGTTCGCACATGCATACGCACAAGGCGAAGGTATGAAGCACTACACCGAGATGGTTCAACAGCCAGAGTTTGCTGCACGTGATCAAGGTTACACCTTCGTATCTCACCAGCAGGAAGTTGGCGCAGGTTACTTCGATGACGTCACTACTGTTATCCAAGGCGGCGCTTCTTCTGTAACTGCACTGACGGGTTCTACCGAAGAAGAGCAGTTCTAAGCCTCCTCTCCAAGTGTTCTTTTGATGAGTTTGGACTCTTGGAAATTAGCACCGGTTCGTCACCTAGGTGGCGGACCGGTTTTTTTATCGGATAATGATGGGGTGAGTAGCGGAGCACCTTCATCTTTTGATCCAGAGCGTTTTCAAACAGCGCGTGAAATTGCGCATGCCGTCTTGATGGCATTCAATCGTCACTTCCGCATCTTCCGCGAACATACTCAAGCGGCTCGTCAACACTACATAGATGGTGATTGGAGTGTGGCAACTCAAAACAACAGTGATCGAATCAGCTTGTATGACATGCGTGTTAAAGAAGCGATTGCTGATCTGCGTGAACGGTTTGATTTAGAAGCACCTGATCAGGCGTTACTGCAAGAAGTAAAGTTTCAATACCTTGGTATGCTTTATGATCATCTGCAGCCAGAGCTTGCAGAGACCTTTTACAACTCTTGTTTTGTGGGACTGTTTGAACGTGCTTTTTATAACAACGCCAATATCTTCGTGCGTCCCTCAGTATCCACAGAGCGTATTGAGGGTGAACATCCTCCGTTCAGAAGTTTTTATCCAACGCAAGATGGTTGGCGATTAAGCTTTAGTCGATTGCTCGACAGTATTGATTTGGGTGTTCCTTTTGAAGATAAGCGCCGCGATTTAAAGCACCTTATCTCGTTTGCAAAAAACTTTAAGAATGCTTCTGGTTATGTTGCAAGGCACTTTCAGATCCAAGTATTGAACACGGTTTTTTATCGAAACAAGGCGGCATACATTATTGGTCGCGCATTGAATGGGCTTGAAGTTCAGCCGTTTATTTTGCCGTTATTGCGAAATCGTAAAGGTGAGATCTTTATCGATGCTGTGGTGAGTGAGCAAAATGATGTCACGAATGTCTTTTCGTTTGCGCGAACCTATTTCATGGCAGATTGTGAAGTGCCTTCATCAGTAGTGCGTTTCTTGCGCAGCATTTTGCCGGGCAAGTCATCTGCAGATTTATATACCTCGATTGGTTTTCACAAGCAGGGTAAGGCGGAGTTTTATCGTGACTTCTTAGATCATCTGCGTAACTCAAGCGATCGCTTCCAGATAGCACCCGGTATTAAAGGTATGGTGATGTTGGTATTCAACTTACCGTCCTATCCTTATGTGTTCAAAGTTATCCGAGATAACTTTGGTAGCGCAAAAAAAGTCACCGAGCGAGAAGTTATCGAGAAGAATCGTTTTATCAAACGACGAGATCGTGTGGGTCGTATGGCGGATACATGGGAGTTTTCGCATGCGGCATTTCCGCTTGATCGTTTTGATCCTGAGTTACTCGAAGAGCTCAAGAGTGAAGCGGCGAATAAAGTGACAATTGAAAACGATCGCGTGGTTATCTCGCACCTATATATAGAACGTCGCTTAAACCCATTGAACTTGTATCTGGAACAAGTGGATGAAGAGAAACAGCGTCTTGCGATGCGCGAATATGGCAATGCATTAAGAGAGATCGCGGCCTCTGGAATCTTCCCTGGGGACCTCCTTTTGAAGAATTTCGGGGTCACAAGGCACGGTCGCGTTATTTTTTATGATTATGACGAGATAGTCCCTATTAATGAGTGTCGCTTCCGTGAAATTCCTGAAGCAATGACGCCAGAACAAGAGATGGCATCCGAGCCGTGGTACAGCATTGCCGAAAATGACGTGTTTCCAGAAGAGTTTATGACGTTTTTGATGAACAATCCGGCTTGGCGAAAATTGTTCCGTGAGGAACATGGTGGCTTGGTTGAGGCGTCTACTTGGCGTGATCTTCAAGAGATTGCGGCGCGCGGAAAGTCTCTCGACGTTTATCCTTATCGCAGATCGATAAGTTTTCCTAGATAATCTTATACAGTCGTCGACCCTTAGATAACGATCGGCATTAAAAAAGAAGTATTAGAGAGGAAGTATGAAACTCATTCTGTTAGGTGCGCCTGGCGCAGGTAAAGGCACCGTTGCAAAACTATTAACTGAAATGGATGGATCGGTTCAGATCTCAACTGGCGATATTTTGCGTGCAGCTGTTAAAGCAGGCACCGAGCTTGGCAAAAAAGCTGAAGCGGCAATGAAAGCAGGTGAGCTTGTTTCTGATGATTTGATCATGGGCATCATGGGCGAGCGTTTAAAAGAAGACGACTGTAAAGCAGGTTTCTTGTTAGACGGTTTCCCTCGCACCATTCCACAAGCGGATGCTTTGAAAGGCTTGCTTGAGAACATGGGTATCAAGTTAGACGCAGTTGTTAACTTGGTTGTACCACGTGAAGAGATTTTGAATCGTCTCACTACACGTCGCACTTGTGTTGATTGTGGTGCCATCTACAATGTTCGTAGTAACCCACCTAAAGAAGAAGGTGTGTGTGACAAGTGTGGTGGTGATGTTGTTCAACGTGACGACGAAACCGAAGAAGCAATTTCAAAGCGTTTGGATGTATTCAATGAGCAAACCGCTCCATTGGTTGAGTACTACCGCAACGAAGGTAACTTGCTTGACGCAGATTCAACCAATTCATCGAATGTTGTTGATGTGATCAAAAAAGAGCTTGGCGTGTAAGCGCTAAATACGCAAAAAGCCCGGCTTTTGCCGGGCTTTTTGTTTATGAACACTGGGCGTCCTGCTATCATGAAGCCTTAATTTTTATGCGAAGTATGGAGGCCCTCTGTGGCTGTAGTAGAACTAAACGAAGCGAATTTTGAAGCAACTATTACCGATAACGCGTTTGTTATTGTCGATTTCTGGGCACCATGGTGTGGTCCTTGTAAATCATTCGCACCAACTTATGACAAAGTGTCAGAAGATTTCCCAGATGTTGTGTTCGCCAAAGTTAATACTGAAGATGAGCAGGGCATCGCAGCGAATTTCCAGATTCGTTCTATCCCAACGTTAATGATCTTCCGCGATAACGTAATCATTTACAGCGAAGCAGGCGCTTTGCCTGAAGCAGCTTTCCGTGAGCTTGTGACCAAAGCCGGTGAATTGGATATGGATGAGGTGCGTAAGAAGATTGCTGAACAGCAAGGTGCTTAAACACTAAACATCGATTTAGAGAAGACCGGCGAAAGCCGGTTTTTTCGTTTATGCTTTTTATATGTTTATTTCACCTTACCCTTGGACTGGCGCATTGCTTCGCTCGCTCGATCAAGAGCCGACGATGGGGCGGTTGCTTGATTTGTGTGAAGAAAACTATCAAGCCTTACTCACTCTTTTCCCTGAACTACCCGAAATGAAGGGTGACTTTGAATCGCATCTTCCCGGTCAGGCGCATTTGAAGCTGACAGTATTAGAGCAATCGAAATACACCAGCTTGATCAATCTGACCTACGCATTTGATGATGGTCGCGAGTCTGACCCCGATGCGGTGTTGCGTGTCTATCACGATGCGGAACAGGTTGAGGTAGAGCAGGTGAGACAATCCAATCTGCCCGAACTTTCTCTGTATGAGGCGCCAGGCCTTGTGAATAAATGGCGGGCTAATATTTTCGTCGGTAAGTGGCTGCGTTTTTGTGTCAATCAAGGGTACTTTTTCACCCCTCGGCAAATCAAAGAAGTCGCAGAAGCGGCAGCTATTTAAGAAAAAGCTAATGCGTTTGAAGTTTATTTTGCTTGATGAAAGCGTAATAAATCATTGTTTATAAATTGCTTTTTCGATGTCCTGAAATTCAGCCTTATTCAGACCAGGGGATAAAGCTTGACTGTTTTAGTTGGTTTCTCTATCTTAATACCTGACAAATTTACTCGGGTACTCCCGACCTTCTTCGATCATTGAGCGAGGACATTAAAAATGAGACTTTCTACTAAAGGCCGTTATGCGGTGACTGCAATGTTGGATTTGGCGCTGAATGGCACCGATGGCCCAGTCACATTGGCTGATATCTCTGAAAATCAGGGCATTTCTCTTTCTTACTTAGAGCAATTGTTCGCCGCGTTGCGCAGCAAAGGCTTGGTTCGTGGTGTTCGTGGTCCTGGTGGTGGTTACTATCTCGGTCGTGCATCGGACGAGATTTCAATTGCTGACGTGATTTGTGCTGTAGATGAGTGGGTTGAGTTTACGCGTTGTAATCCGCCTGCAAGTTCAGCGGATATTCAGCGTGGCATGACGCACAGTTTGTGGGATGATTTGAGTCAGCAAATTTTTGTATTCCTGACTGATATCACCCTAGCTGACTTGGTAGAGCGCGGCCATTCTCGTGAAGCGGCACGTCGCAGCAGCAAGTTGGCAAATGCTTTGGGTTTGAACGGTCACGCAGCTTAAGTTGGGGTCGAAAAGCAGTATGAAACTTCCCATTTATCTAGATTACTCGGCGACTACGCCGGTCGATCCACGTGTCGCAGAAAAGATGTGCGCGTGCTTAACGCCTTCAGGTGCTTTTGGTAACCCTGCATCTCGATCTCACCACTTTGGTTGGGAAGCGGAGAAGTTGGTTGATGAAGCGCGTAATAACGTCGCGGCGTTGATCAATGCAGACGCTAAAGAGATTGTTTGGACTTCAGGTGCAACTGAGTCTAATAACTTGGCAATCAAAGGTGCGGCGCACTTCTATAAACAAAAAGGCAATCACATCATCACACTCAAAACTGAGCACAAGGCCGTTCTTGATACGTGCCGCCAGTTAGAGCGCGAAGGTTTTGAAGTTACCTATTTAGATGTAATGCCTAACGGATTGGTCGATCATGCTGTATTCGAAGCGGCAATCACAGACAAGACCATTCTGGCATCAGTGATGCACGTGAATAACGAGATCGGTGTAATTCAAGACTTGAATGCGATTGGCACTATTTGCCGTAAGCACGGTGTGATCTTCCATGTTGATGGTGCACAAAGTGCTGGCAAGGTTGAGATCGACATGCAGTCTATGCCGGTTGATCTTATGAGCTTTAGTGCACACAAAATCTACGGTCCCAAGGGCATCGGCGCTTTGTATGTGCGTCGTAAGCCAAGAATTCGTTTAGAAGCACAAATGCATGGTGGTGGTCATGAGCGTGGTATGCGTTCAGGCACTCTCGCGACCCATCAAATCGTGGGTATGGGCGAAGCCTTCCGTTTAGCGAAAGAAGAGATGGTTGAAGAGAACGCGCGCCTGATGGTACTGCGTAACAAGATGCTCGATGGCCTTAGCGACATGGAAGAGGTTTACGTCAACGGTGATATGGATCAGCGTATCGCGGGTAACCTGAACATTAGTTTTAACTTTGTCGAAGGCGAGAGCTTGATGATGGCGCTGAAAGATATGGCGGTTTCTTCAGGTAGTGCCTGTACCTCGGCAAGTTTGGAGCCAAGCTACGTATTGCGTGCTTTAGGTCGTGAAGATGAATTGGCGCATAGTTCGATTCGCTTCACTATCGGTCGTTTCTCAACTGAGGAAGAGGTCGATTATGTGCTATCTCAGGTGCGTGACCAGGTAGAGCGACTACGTGATTTGAGTCCACTTTGGGATATGTTCAAAGACGGTATCGACCTAAAGTCGGTGCAGTGGGCGGCTCACTAAGAAATAACCTTAAAAGACGGCAATTTGGGTGCGCTTGCGTTAAAATCGCGCACCTAATTTGGCAGTCTGAATAATTCGGTAAAGTGCGTAGATCGCACGTTCGGAAGAGGAAACTGACATGGCTTACAGCGAAAAAGTTATCGATCATTACGAGAATCCACGCAACGTTGGCAACTTGGATAAAGATGCCAAGAACGTTGGTACTGGCATGGTGGGAGCACCTGCGTGTGGTGACGTGATGCGTCTGCAGATTCAAGTTAACGACAATGGCGTTATCGAAGATGCAAAATTCAAAACCTATGGTTGTGGTTCAGCGATTGCCTCAAGCTCATTGCTCACTGAATGGGTTAAAGGTAAGACCTTGGAAGAGGCGAGCCAAATCAAAAATACTGAGATCGCAGAAGAGTTGGCATTGCCACCAGTGAAGGTTCACTGTTCAGTGCTTGCTGAAGATGCCATCAAGGCAGCGATCGAAGACCTTAAGTCAAAGGCTTAATCAACGGAGCTTGATGTGGCTATTTCATTAAGTGAATCAGCAGCAGAGCGTGTTTCTCGATTCCTCGAGAGTCGTGGTTCCGGCGTTGGTGTTCGTCTTGGCGTAAAAACCTCGGGATGTTCTGGCATGGCTTATGTGCTGGAGTTTGTTGATGACGTCAATGATGACGATGTCGTATTTGAAGATCGTGGTGTGAAAGTCATCATTGATCAGAAGAGCATGGTTTATCTCGACGGTACTGAGTTGGACTACGGCAAAGAAGGTCTTAACGAAGGTTTTAAATTTAATAACCCTAACGTCAAAGACGAATGTGGTTGTGGAGAAAGTTTTACCGTTTAACGTGAGTTAATCGGTTCTCACGACGGCGCCCGCGAAAGCGGGCGTTGTTGCTTGAAGGGTGTGCGTATGGACATGTCGCAGAATTATTTTGAGCTGTTTGAGCTGCCAGTGGCATTCGATGTGGATCGTGATGCCTTAGCGCAGCGTTATCGCCAGTTGCAACAGGTTGTCCATCCTGATCGTTACGCTAGTGCAAGTGAAAGCGAGCAGCGTATCGCTTTGCAGCATGCGACATGGGTTAATGAAGCGTTCGATACGTTGAAAGACCCATTGCGTCGTGCGATGTATCAGCTCAAGTTGGCGGGCGTAGATCTGAATCAAGAAACCGCAACCACCCGTGATGGTACTTTTTTGATGGCGCAAATGGAGCTGCGTGAAGCACTCAGTGAAGTTGAGCAAACCTCGGACCCTTTTGCATCGCTTGATAGCTTGATGCGAGATATTCGTCAGCTACTTAAACAACAGCTTGAATCATTGGCGGCACAATTAAATGATGGTTCTGAAGAAGCGTTAAAAGAGGCGCAAGAGGGCGTAAGTAAATTGCAATTTCTAACTAAGCTGCAGCGTGAAGCAGAAGCGGTCGAAGCGAAACTCGAAGAGGCGATGTAATGGCATTACTTCAAATTGCAGAACCTGGCCAATCAACGGCACCGCATCAGCATCGCTTTGCGGCGGGTATCGATTTAGGTACGACCAATTCGTTAGTGGCGACTGTGCGCAGTGGTGAGCCAGTCACTTTAGATGATGAATCTGGACATGCGATTCTCCCCTCGGTTGTGCGCTACACGACTGAGCAAATCATTGTTGGAGAGGCAGCACGCCAAGCGGCGGTATCAGATCCACTGAATACCATCGCTTCAGCAAAGCGTTTGATTGGCCGTGCAATTAGTGAAGTGAAAGCACTTGGTGATCACTTGCCCTATCAATTTACGCAAACGGATCAAGCGGTCCCTCGTATTCAAACCGCACAAGGCGATGTCAGTCCGATTGAGGTGTCTGCAGAAATCCTAAAGGTGCTTGCCGCACGTGCAGAAGCATCACTTGGCGATGCATTAACCGGTGTGGTTATTACTGTTCCGGCCTATTTTGACGATGCACAACGTCAGGCAACCAAAGACGCAGCAAAGCTCGCGGGTTTAAATGTATTTCGTTTGTTGAATGAACCAACGGCAGCAGCAGTTGCCTACGGTTTAGACCATCAAGCAGAGGGCGTGCATGCAATTTATGACCTGGGTGGCGGTACCTTTGATATCTCAATCTTGCGTTTGCAGAAAGGTGTTTTTGAGGTGCTCGCGACCGGTGGTGATTCAGCACTAGGAGGCGATGATTTTGACCATGTGTTGTCTGAATGGATTTTGCAGCAGGCAGATGTAACGAATGCTGATGCTTCCTTATTGCGTCAGATCAGTGTTGCAGCCCGAGCGGCCAAAGAAAGTTTAAGTGAGCAATCATCAGCTGATATCCAGGTTGATTTGCCAGACGGTTCGCAATGGCAGGGTCAGTTGTCGCGCGATCAACTCAATGCCTTGATTGAGCCGCTAGTTAAGAAAAGTTTGATGGCTTGTCGCCGTGCAGTCCGAGATGCCGGCGTTGAGTTGGACGAAATCAAAGATGTTGTGATGGTCGGTGGTTCGACTCGCACGCTGTATGTGCGTGAGCGTGTCGGCGAGTATTTCGGTACTGAGCCACTTGTCAGTATTGATCCTGATCGTGTTGTCGCTATTGGTGCGGCGATTCAAGCGGATGTGCTAGCAGGTAATAAGCCAGATGGCGAGATGTTGTTATTGGATGTGAATCCGCTCTCGCTAGGTCTGGAGACTATGGGTGGCTTGGTTGAGAAGGTCATTCCACGTAACACCACCATTCCGGTGGCGCGTGCACAAGAGTTTACGACCTTTAAAGATGGCCAAACTGCGATGTCGATTCATGTATTGCAGGGTGAGCGTGAGCTGGTCTCGGATTGCCGTTCATTGGCGCGTTTTACCTTGACCGATATCCCCCCCATGGTGGCAGGGGCTGCGCGTATTCGCGTGACATTCTCGGTTGATGCAGACGGTTTATTGCATGTAGAAGCAGAAGAACAAAGCCAGGGCGTAAAAGCGAGCGTAGAAGTTAAACCATCGTATGGTCTGAATGATGATGAGATCATGACTATGCTGAAAGCGTCGATTGATCATGCGGGCGATGATATGCAGGCACGTCGATTAGCTGAGCAAAAGGTTGAAGCGGCACGTGTAATTGAAGCGCTAACAGCAGCATTGGCGAGTGACGCTGATGAGCTACTAAATACCGAAGAGCGCGCTGGTGTAGATCAACAGCTTGATGCGTTGAAACAAGCAGCTGAAAACAGCACTGATGCTGAAACGGTTAAAGATGCGATTAAAGCGTTAGAGTCGCATTGTGAATTTTATGTAGAGCGTCGAATGAATAGTGGAATCCGCAAAGCAATGGCGGGCCATAAGGTCGATGAGTTTGAATAAGGAATAGGGTAAAGCATGCCTCAAATTATCTTTTTGCCAAATGACGATTTGTGCCCAGAAGGTGCAGTAATTCAGTGTGAGCCAGGTGTCACCATTTGTGATGCAGCCTTGGCGAATGACATTGAGATTGAGCACGCCTGTGAAAAATCATGTGCCTGTACAACTTGCCACATTATTGTGCGTGAAGGTTTCAACTCGCTTAACGATGCAACCGAAGACGAAGATGACATGCTAGATAAAGCATGGGGTCTAGAGCCGGATTCGCGTTTGGCTTGCCAGGCTGTGGTGGGTGATGAAGACCTGGTTGTAGAACTACCCAAGTACACCATCAACCATGCAAAAGAAAATGACTAAGGAGACATCATGAGCTTAAAGTGGACTGATACCTTGGATATCGCGATTGAGTTGGATGAGGCGCATCCAGATGTGGATCCAACGCACGTTAATTTTGTTGATTTGATGAATTGGACCATGGTGTTGCCTGGGTTTGATGACAACAAAGATCGCTGTGGCGAAAAGATCCTTGAAGCCATCCAGATGGCGTGGATTGAAGAGCGAGAATAACGAGGCCGTCAGTGGTTTCTGTTGCGCAATCTCTCCCCGATAGCGGTGAGCTGACCGCCGAAATTGTTGCGCAATGGTTAGCGGGGCAGTCGCAGCAACGCTCTGCGAAAGATATCGATCGTTTAACGTATGCGATCGCTTTGATGCAAAAAATACATGCAGGCGAGACCAACACCGATGGTATGTCTCGTTCTTTGGCGTTATTGCATACGGCACATATCGCCGATTCACTGAAGCTCGATACCGATACCTTGCTGAGCATCTTTCTCTCTGAGCTACCTGCACGAGATGATTTTGCAGCTGAGCAAATTACTGAGCAGTTTGGTTCTGATGTCGTCACGCTGATTCAACAAGTCTCAAGACTGCGCGAAATTTCTCATCGTGGTGCCAAAACCGAAGCCCAAAACATCGAAAGCCTGCGCCGCTTATTGCTTGAATTGGCTGGCGATGTGCGCGTGATCTTAATCGTCTTAGTTAAACGGTTACGTTTGATGCGCTACCTAAAAAATACCGATGCGGAATTGCAGCGCGTTATTGCTCATGAAACGCGACAGGTCCATGCGCCATTAGCGAATCGTTTAGGTATCTGGACGGTTAAGTGGGAGCTAGAAGATCTATGTCTGCGTTTTCTCGAGCCTGATCAGTACAAAAATCTTGCTAAGCAACTCGATGGTAAACGTTTAGAGCGCGAAAGCTTCGTTGAGAATTTTTTGTGTGAGTTAAGTGAGATCTGTGAGGCCGCTGATATTCATGCGGATGTGATGGGTCGGCCAAAGCATATTTTCAGTATCTGGAACAAGATGCGTCAAAAGCAGCTGACTTTTGAACAATTGTTCGATGTGCGCGCTGTACGTGTGTTGGTTGATGATGTGACGCAGTGTTATGAGGTGCTGGGTTTGGTGCACAGCCAGTGGAAGCCTATTGCCAAAGAGTTCGATGATTACATTGCGAACCCAAAGCCGAATGGCTACGCATCACTTCATACTGCAGTTATTGCTAGTGACGGTAAGCCAGTAGAGATTCAGATTCGCACCCATCAAATGCATGATCATGCGGAGCGCGGTGTTGCTGCACACTGGATGTATAAAGAGGCAAAAGCAAGTGATGCGGCGCTAGAGTCACGTGTTTCGATGATGCGTAATTGGCTCTCGCAAGAGGTCGCAACGCATGAGGTTGATGCAGATGAGGTTGAATACGAGGCGCAGCGTATTTATGTACTGACGCCGCAAAATAAAGTGATTGAGCTATCAGCGGGTGCAACGCCAGTAGACTTTGCTTATGCAGTGCATAGTTCGGTGGGTGATCGTTGTCGTGGTGCCAAGATCAATGGCCAGATGGCAACGTTAACGCGCAAACTAGAAAGTGGTGATGTCGTTGAGATCATCACAGCAAAGCAGGGTGGGCCAAGTCGTGATTGGTTGAATGTGTCTTCGGGCTATGTCACGACATCGAAAGCGCGTAATCGAATAAAGCACTGGTTCAAACTGCAAGATTATGAAGAAGATTTGCATGAGGGACGTGCGGCATTAGATCGTGAGTGTCATCGTGCGCAAATACCTAAGGTTGAATTAGACCAATTGGCGAAGCGGTTTAATTTTAAAAACGTTGACGATCTTTATGCGGCTATTGGTCGAGGTGATGTCTCTGCAATACAGGTTGCAAATACTTTGCAGCCCAAAGTGCATGAGACTGCCGAAGAAGTCGATGAAAAGATCCGCAAGCGCACCAAGAAGCCGGCTAAGCCAGATGGTAGCTCGGGTCCCGTAATTGTCGGTGGCGTGAATGACTTAATGACTCATGTGGCACGTTGTTGTAAGCCAGTTCCGCCTGATCCGGTGATCGGTTTTATCACCCGAGGTCGAGGGATCACGGTTCATCATCAGGATTGTCGAGTGGTCGATAGGATTGATGTGACCGATCGTGATCGTTTAATTGATGTGGCCTGGAATGCACATTCAACGCAGCGTCACTATGTTGTGGATATCTTGGTTGAGGCCTACGACCGGAAAGGGCTTCTACGGGATATCACCTCAGTGTTTACGCATGCGGATGTTGATGTTTTGGCGGTCAAAACACGCTCGGACAAGCGTCATGAGCGAGCAAAGATGCGCTTTAGTGTTGAAATAGCTGAATTAGCTGAATTAGAGCGGGTGATGAACCAGTTAGCGCAGGTGCCAGACGTGCAAAGCGTTGGCCGTCAGGTGTAGCAGAAAAACCTGTAGACAGTTAAACTAAGCGCCGGTTTTTTCAGGAAAAATTGCCGTCCATCGCCTAGACTTTTTAGCGGTGTTTGAGCAGCTGAAAAAGCGCTCAGTTTTGAATCTTTAGCAGCCCCTCATTTGTGCTGAAGATGGGTTCAAATTTTTACTTATCTAATTGTTTTTCAAGGAAATTTAAAGATGGCAGTCCAGCGCACTATCTCTATTATCAAGCCAGATGCAGTTGCTAAAAACGTCATTGGCGACATCTACAACCGTTTCGAAAAAGCCGGCCTGCGTGTTGTTGCAGCAAAAATGGTGCACTTGAGTGAAGAAGAAGCTGGTGGTTTCTACGCGGTTCACAAAGAGCGTCCTTTCTTCGGTGAGTTGGTTGCTTTCATGACTTCAGGTCCAGTGATGGTTCAGGTACTGGAAGGTGAAAATGCGATCGAGAAAAACCGTGAGCTGATGGGTGCTACTAATCCAGCAGAAGCGGCAGCCGGCACCATTCGCGCTGATCATGCATCAACTATCGATGAAAATGCAGTACACGGTTCAGATGGTGAAGATACCGCGGCAACTGAGATTGCATATTTCTTCCCAGAAGGTATTTGCGAGCGCACTCGCTAATCATCCTTTATGAGCTTGGCGTCAGACAAAATGAATCTGCTCGACCTCGATAAGTCAGGTTTTGAAAACCTGGCTGTCGAGTTCGGCGCCAAGCCGTTTCATGGCCGTAACTTGCTGAAGTGGATTCACAAGCACGGCGTGATTGATCTTGAGCAGATGACCGATTTACCCAAAAGTTTTCGTGAAGCCTTAGCTGAGAAAACCTATATCGCAGTTCCTGAGATTGTTTTCGAACAGCCTTCGCTCGATGGCACGACTAAATGGGTGCTTGAGCTAGAAGATGGTCAGCGTATCGAGACCGTACATATTCCTGAAGGTGATCGCAGTACTATTTGCGTGTCATCGCAAGTGGGTTGTGCTTTGGATTGTTCGTTTTGCTCAACCGCACAGCAGGGCTTTAACCGTAATCTCACAACCGGTGAGATTATCGGCCAAATATGGCAAGCAACTCGCGAGTTAGGTCGTTCACCGACTAATGTGGTGATGATGGGTATGGGTGAGCCATTGGCAAACTTTGGCCCTGTTACTGCTGCCATGAAATTAATGACCGACGACTTGGCTTATATGATTGCTAAAGCGCGAGTCACTATCAGCACATCTGGCATTGTTCCTGCTTTACGTCGTCTCAAGGATGAATGTGATGTGAGCTTGGCTGTGTCATTACACGCGCCTACCAATGAGCTGCGTGATGAGTTGGTGCCTATCAATCAAAAATATCCGCTCGAAGAATTAATTCCTGCGTGTAAAGAATTCGTCAGTGGTGAGCGTAAACGTAAGGTGACGTGGGAATACGTAATGCTTGATGGCGTTAACGATTCGATCGCACATGCTAAAGCGCTGATTCGTTTGTTAGAAGGCGTGCCTTCTAAAATCAATTTGATTCCGTTTAACCCTTTCCCGGGAACACGCTATACCACTTCGCCACGAGATAAAGTGGATGCCTTCCGTGATCGTTTAGTTCGAGCCGGTATCGTGACGATTACTCGCAAAACACGCGGCGACGATATCGATGCAGCCTGTGGTCAGCTAGTCGGAAAGGTGAGAGATAAAAGCCGTCGTCAATTACGACGCGATCAATCCGTTGCAGCGCAAGGAGGCAATGCATAATGAAATACGTTCTAACACTTTTAGCTGTAATGCTTTTGGCGGGATGTCAGTCGAATCCACAACGCGCTGCTGAAACGTCATCGACGGACAGTAAAGCGGGTGTTGATACGACAGGTGCATTAGGTTCACCTGTTGAGCGCCGTAGCGCAGCGAATGTATACGTGGAGTTGGGTACAGCATATCTACAAGAGGGTGTGCTGGGTGAAGCGTTAAAGAATGCGCGCAAAGCCATCATTGTCGACCCTGAGTTAGCGCCTGCTCACAACCTGCTTGGCATTGTTTATCAACGTTTAGGCAAAACAGTTTTGGCGGGTGAGCATCTTGCTAAAGCGGTCAGTATTGATCCATACGATCCATATGCTTTGAATGCTTTGGCTTCGTTTGAATGTGATCAAGCGAAATATGATGCTGCGATTTCGCGTTTTAAGGCTGCGTTAGATAATCCACTATACCCAACACCTTGGGTGGCATCACATAACGCGGGCCAGTGTTCTGAGCGCCAAGGTAATGCCGCAAAGGCTGAAGATTATTATCGCGCTGCGCTAAAGCGAAACCCTGGCTTCGCACAAAGCTTGGCGCGTATGGCGCACATCAGTGCTGACAAAGGTCAATCGTTGAGCGTGCGTGCGTATCTACAACGGCATGCCGGTATTAGCCCGTTAATCGCTGATTTATTGTTACTTGGTGTTCGTGCTGAGAATGCATTGGGGGATGCAAAACAAGCTGCGTTATATGCAGCTGAATTGCGCAAGCGTTATCCAACAGCAAAGGAGATTGAGTCACTTTAGGCTCTTGATTAGCGATGGTTGAAGAAACAATAACTCAGCCTACTGACCAACAAATTTTGATTGGTAAGTTGTTGCGTGATGCGCGTGAGGCTAAAGGTATCGCGATTGAAGATATGGCTGAAAAGCTCCATCTGCTCACCGATGTGGTTCGTGGTATCGAACAGTGCGACTTCGAAGAGATGCCATCGCGAGTTTTTGTTCGTGGATATGTGCGTAACTATGCACGCTTGGTGGGCTTAAATGCACAAGAGATGCTGGACAAATTTGACCAAGCGCATCCTGAAGATCTCTCACATCTTAAGATAGATAAAACTCCACACTTACCTACCGACTCGCCGGCAGCCAGCCGTTTTGCCGGTGTTGTGACCTGGGTAACGGTTTTGGCGATTGTGATCTTGTTTGTGGTTTGGTGGTACGGCTACCTTACGCGTGAAGAAGCTCAAGGTGACTCTGCGGAACAAGGTGTTGTTACGGAAGAGGTGATTGTCCAGTTTCCTGTTGAATTAGCGCCTCAGGCAGAGAGTGTGACTCCACCTGCATTAGTAGCTGAGCCTATCGAAGAAGTTCAAGATATCGAGCTTAAGCAAGATGTGATTGAGCCAATGAGTGCACTGCCTATTGAGACGGTACCCGTTGAGTCAACGATCGAAGCGCAGCCGGTTGTTGCAGAGCCAATGTTCATCGAGCCAGCTCAAGCATCAGTAATTGAAGAAAAGCCAATTAAAGATGTGGAAGCGCAACCCCAAGTACCCGCAGTTCCAGATGTACGTCTTAAGCTGAATGGTGATTGTTGGGTCATTGTTAAATCGGACGATGACAGTTTTAAGCTGGTGGGTTTGTACAACAGTGGTTACGAAAAAGTCTTTGAGGGTAATGCGCCATACACCATCGTATTGGGTAACTATGAGTCAGCCGAGCTTTGGGTGAGAGGTGAGTTGTACGACTTAACACCTCATGCGCGTGGCAATGTGGCTCGCTTTACTCTCACTCTGTGATTCACAACCTAACCTAAGTAAATAGTGTAAGAAGGTATGTCGAAAAATATTCAAGCAATCCGTGGAATGCATGATCTGTTGCCAGATCAATCGCCACGCTGGCAGTTTCTTGAGCGTACTGTTGCGCAAGTGCTGAAGTCATACGGTTATTCTGAGATCCGTATGCCAGTAGTAGAGTCGACGGATTTGTTTAAGCGTTCTATTGGTGAAGTTACCGATATTGTCGAGAAGGAGATGTATACCTTCGAAGATCGTAATGGCGATAGCTTAACCCTGCGTCCTGAAGGTACGGCTGGGTGCGTGCGTGCTGCGCTTGAGCATGGTTTGCTGCATAACCAAACACAACGTCTTTGGTACTTTGGCCAGATGTTCCGACATGAGCGTCCGCAGAAGGGGCGTTATCGTCAGTTCCATCAGATCGGTGTGGAAACGTATGGCATGTCAGGTCCAGATATCGATGCTGAATTGATTCTGATGACCGCACGTTTGTGGAAAGAATTAGGTATTGATGGCCTTGAGCTTCAAATTAATACCCTGGGTACGCCAGATGAGCGCGTGATTTATCGCGATGCCTTGATTGCGTATTTTGAACAATTTACTGATCGTTTGGATGAGGATGCACAGCGTCGTCTACATACCAACCCTCTGCGTATCCTTGATACAAAGAACCCGGATATGGCGGAGATTGTGGCAGGTGCGCCAACCCTAGATGCATACCTTGGCGATGAGTCTAAACAACATTTTGATGCGATATGTACTCAGTTAGATCGTGCGG
>Ga0181599_1000988_pt1 | contig 29062 bp, 22 predicted proteins | sample 041ome_3_FD_148658 | JGI IMG/M metagenome (GOLD analysis project Ga0181599, IMG submission 148658) | Coastal salt marsh microbial communities from the Groves Creek Marsh, Skidaway Island, Georgia - 041405US metaG (spades assembly) | ecosystem: Environmental > Aquatic > Marine > Intertidal zone >...
GAGGCCTCGAGACCCGATCGAACCTGACGAGTGGCCGAGGCGCGGCGACACTGGGCGAGGCGCGCTTCGTCGTCACACCGCGACCAGGACCAATCATGCGATCTGCTCTCGCCCGCGCCACGCCCGTGGTGACGACCAACGTCAAGCACACGACGCAACGACGACGATCTGTCGCCGTGCGCGCGAGCAAGGTACGTGACGATCGCGTTTTCGCAGCGCTCGCGCAAGAGCGTCGTGGATGGATGGATGGATGGATGGGTGACTCGCGGGTGTCGCCGGATGATGGATGATGGATGCGTCCGTTCGCGAATGGCGCGGCGAGGCGCGCGCGCGTGCGGGCGCGGGACGCGCGCGCGTACGCGTGGGGTATATCACACGAAAATCGATCGTGGACGTCGTCGCGCGCGTTCGATCGCGGGTTACGCGCGGTGCGCGTCGCGATCGCATCCATGGATGGAAACCCCGTGCGCCGTATCTGACCTTTATCCCCCGCGCGCGCGATCGCGTGTGTCGTTTTCGCTACGCAGGGGAACGCTGTGTCTTCGGGCTACGCCGCCGCGCTCGTCGATGCGTGCAAATCCGGAGATGTGCTCGAACAAGTGCACGCGGATATGGAAACCCTCGACGCGTACGTCAAAGCCAACGCCGCGGTGGCTGGGTTCTTAGCCAACCCCACGATGGCTGTGGACAAGAAGAAGGACATTTTGGCCAAGCTCGGCAAGGAGGCTGGGTTCCACGCGTTTACGAGCAACTTTTTGAACTTGTTGGTGGATAAGAAGCGTGAGAACCAACTCGAGACTATTATTGCTGAGTTTGAAACGTTGTTTTGCGAAGCGACGGACACGCAGGTACGTTTTGATGCGAAAGATTACCCGGCGGGCGTGGGGTAGGGTTTGGATGTGGCGCGCGCGCGGTGGGGGCGTGCGCGTCGCGTTGGGAGGATGCGTGTGCGCGCGCGAACGCATCGCGGTGATGTTTTATGCGATGAAACTGACGAATGATTTTTTGTGCACACCTCGAATAGGTCGCCACCGTGACTTCTGCGGTCAAGCTCGAAAATGAGCAACAATTCATGATTGCGAAGAAGCTTCAAGAGATGACGGGCGCGAAGAACATCAAGCTCAAGCCGGAAGTTGACGAGTCCCTTCTCGGTGGCTTTGTCGTGCAATACGGCAAGGATGGCTCTGGTTTCATCGACATGTCCGTCAAGGGACAAGTCGACTCCTTGGCGAACAGCTTCAACTAAATTTCGCGGGAGCTTCGTGCGAAGCACTCGAGACGGTTTTTAACGCATAGAGTCCAAAGAAGACATCATAGTAGCACGATTGGGCGCACGTCACGCAGGCGGCACCCTTCGATTTATCCATTCTAATTTTGATTGAGATTAAATGAACCAAACATCTTTCGTTTGCGTACGCACATCGCATCGATTAAGCGCGAGCGAAGAGCGATTCGACGCGAAGCGCCGCGTCGTCATTGACCAAAGCGTGACGCCGCAGATTTGACGAACTTTGCCCCGACGTACGCCATCGCTTTCATCGGCGACGTGCTCAGCAGCGCCGCGAACGCTTGTCGCGTGCTACTCACGCGGACTATATTCCTAATTCGTCGACAAACGTCGTCGCGCTGAACGTCGACGGCGACATTCGAGCGCCGCGCGTTTTCGATACTACTACCATCTACCCTAGACGACGACAATCCCGCGAGTACGTTGACTGGCAAACCAGCGACATGCGAACGTAACACTTCTACGCTTTTGTTTTGCGTCCACGTGCCACCGGGCGTTTGCGAGACGCAGACTGTGTCTCGAAACGCGACGCGCAACGTCTCCTCGTACATCGAGCGCGTCTCCTCGACGTTCCCACTCGCGATGCGTTCAATCTTTCGCGCGTCTTCCGCGGCAAACAAGAAGCGTATATCACCATCATACGATAATCGCACGAGCGCACGTATGAACTCGAGCTCGCTAAATGTTTCGGGCAACGAAAGCAGCGCCGCGCGGCACGCGAACGCTACATTCTCCTTTTGCGCCGCGAGCATCGCCTCGCTCGCCACGAGCGTCACGTGTGGTTTATGCATGCGCCCAGCGAAGAACAAATATTTCCATGTCGTCAAATCTTCCACCGCCGTGGACGTTCCGACGACGCCGTACTTGTATCCGCGTCCCCGGTCATCCACGAGTGCCGCGTTGTAGTGCGCGCCGACGCCGACTGCTCGCGACACCGCATCGGTGCCTCGTGCGCCCACTAAACGCATCTGTGGCGCGTAGTGCGATGGGTTCGCGCGCATGTTGGTCTCGTGCCATGCCACCGGGTCGCGCACGGTGAGTAAGACGTCGAGCACCGGCGCGCTCGAAGACGCGGCGACGGCGTCCGCGAGCACCGCCGAACCGTACGCTATCGCGTGCTCCACGGGAGGAAGCTCCGCAAGTACTCCGGTCGCGCGCGCGGCGATCAAGGCGCGCGCATCGCCTCGCATCGTCGCTGTTTAAATCGATGCGTGTTTACCGCGACATGTCGTTCGCTCGCGAGTCGACGTATGACGTCCGCTTACAACAGTTACAAACCGAGCTACTCCTTTTTCGACGACGGAAACATCGCGCTCGCGTCGTCGTCCGCGGCTACCTCGACCCCGGCGACATCACCGACCGCGTCGTTGTCCCCGTCATCGTCTTCTACTCCATCTAAAACATCTAATTCACCGTCGCCCAAGACGCCGGCGCCGACGCTCTGCGCGTCCTCTCTCGCGATTCTCAAGTTCCCAACCACCCCAGCTACGCGCTCGAGCACAAAACTCTGCGTCTGTCGATCAAATATCAACGCGCAATCCACGCCGCGGTCATCGCTCGCGCCCTCCGTCGCGGCTTCACCGTCTTCGACGTCGTTCCGTCTCGCCGCGCGCGCTCGGTGCGCGCCTCGATACCTCACCGTCCCACCCTCGCTCGCGCGCGCCTTGCTCGCAAAAGTCACCTCCACCGCACCGTTCGGCGCGCACGTCACTCGCGCCGGTCTCGTGCGGTCCGCGTCGTCGCTCATGAAGTCGTATCGGAACACCGTCACCGGTGCGCCGTCAACATCAGTAGTACCATCAACATCACCCCCCGCGCGCCGCCGCTTCGACTCGCGCGCGCCGCTGCCGCCGTCGCCGCCGTCTCCGCTCGCCGCACCGAACGCATCGCACACGCTCGCACCGAGCGTCACTGCGTACGCGCGGCCGCGCTCGACGCCGTCCATGCGTTCGTCAATGAAGCGGGCACCACCCACCGTTGGCGTCGTCACTCGTCGACATGGATGACGACGACGGCGGCGGCGGCGGCGGCGGCGACGGCGGCGGCGGCGGCGGCGTGGACGATCGGTGGCGTGACGACGATGGGGACGACGCGTTGACGTGGGACGGCGATGGGCTGTGCGCCGAGGACGAGGACGAGGATGATGAGGATGAGGTTGATTCGTCGTTGGCGTTCGGGGCGCACGATAAAGCGGATGAAACGACGACGACGGGGCGCGCATATGCGGCGCTGACGACGTCTAAACCTGTGGGGGATGCGCGCGGTGCGGCCAAGGGCGTGGAGCTGTTCGGGACGGTGTTTACGCACGCCAAGGCGGGAATGGAGAATGTGGACGTGGAGCGCGTGAAGCGAATAATCTACGAAGCAACCGCCGGGACGCCGCATTACGAGAATGAACAGCGAAAGGAGCGACGAACTACGAAACGCATCGAGTTGATGAAAAAACGTGCGCGAGATGTGACGCAAGGGGAGTGGGAGGTTTGGGAGAGGTTGTCGGATGAACGCGCCGAGGCGGCGGAGGCGACGCGAGACGTCTCGAGGCGGTGGCTCGTGTGCGATATGGATGGATTTTATGCCGCGTGCGAAGAGTTGGCGAATCCGGCGTTGAAGACAGTGCCCATGGCCGTCGCTGCGGGTCCTAGTTCCGTGCTCACGACGGCGAATTACGTGGCAAGGAAGTTTGGCGTGCGCGCTGCGATGCCCGGTTTCATCGCCAAGAAATTATGCCCGGATTTGGTCTTCGTAAAGCCTGATTTCAAAAAGTACATCGCCGCCAGTCGAGCGTCGCGCACGGTGTTCGCACAGTACGATCCGAATTTTATCGCGGGTTCGCTCGACGAGGCGTACATCGAGGTGACAAAGTATTGCGAGGAACACGGCACGACGATGGAGTGTGTCGCGGAGGAGATTCGAGCCAAGGTGAAAGAGGCGACGGGCGGCTTGACGTGTTCTGTCGGCGGCGGGTATTCCAGACGCCTCGCAAAGGTATGCAGTGATTTCAACAAGCCAAATGGGCAGTATATACTCGAACCCACGCGCGAGGCGACGCTAAAGTTTCTTGAGGAGCTTCCAGTGCGCAAAATGTACGGCGTCGGAAAGACGCTCGAGCGCATGTTGATCGAATTTGGCGTCAAGACGTGCGGAGATTTACTCAAAAAGCGTGCAATTTTCCTCGCGCTGTTCACGCCAAAAGCATTCGAGTTCTTGCTTGGCGTCGCGCTCGGCATAGGTACCGAGTATCGCCCAAGTGAATCCGGCGAAGAGACTGGGAGGAAAGGCGTTTCGAAGAGCGAAACGTTTACGCCGACGAGCGATAAAACGTATCTCGACTCCAAGCTGACAGAGATGGCTACCGGCGTGGCGCTCGAGTGTCAATCGTTAAATCTTAAGGCTCGCATGGTGGCGATAAAACTCAAACGCCACACGTTCGACGTGATACAACGTCAAACTACTCTCGCTGGTCCAACAAACGATGTACAAACGATTGTCAATTCGGCGTTACGTTTGATGCGTAATGAAAACTCCATCGGTGCGGCGATGACACTTCGCCTGGTAGGCGTTCGTGCGTCTCAGTTTGACCACGAAGACGAGCTTCCCGAGGACCAGGCGAAAATTGAAAGCTTTCTACTGTCTCCGATGACGACTGCTGAGACACAAAAACAAACGCGAGACGAGCCGAAATGGACGTGCCTGGAATGCGCGCGCACGTTTCCCGAGTCTCAAAAAGAAGAACATCTCGATTGGCACTATGCGCGGAAATTGCAGAGCATTCACGACGCCGCACACTCGCGCGCACGACTCGCGGCGTCGCATAAGGGAGCGGCAAAACGTGCGAAAGGGCAGCAATCAAATCTCTCGATGTTTCTCGTAAAGAAGAAGTAAATCGGCTCATGTAACAAATTCATTCAATAGCTAGGCAGTTAATGACGCTGACGCCCGTCGTCGTTGCTCTCGTTCTTCCCATAGTCTCACTAACTTTTCACGCGCGGCGAGTCGTTCTTGCGCAGATAACTGGCGGGGCAATTCTGCCGCGGGCGCCACTGGAGGCTTCGGAATCGCCGGTGGAGTGGGTAACGGATTCGCCGCGCGCAACGTCTCACTCGTACGTCGCAACCAGTGAACATAGATGGCGATATCTACGAACGCACCTCCACTCGTAATGTCATCTGCCAGATCTAACGTGGCGACGAGAAGGCACAGTTTCTCGGGTTCTAATGTTTTCGCTAAGAGTCTAGGTAGCTCGAGCCACGCCTTGTGCCGTCGCGTGCCAAGCATCAGTGCAGTTTGCGCCGACGCAGGTGTGCGAGATATGAGTTCAGCCATATACGCGCATAGGATTGCTGCTTCATGAGCACCCGATGCAGTACCGAGACGCGTCGCGGCTAATGTACCGGAATGCGTCGCGTGTACAAATTCAGACAGCGAAATGTCCTCGACGTATCCACACGCGCACAACATCGCCTCAAGTCTATCGAGCGCACGAGCCGTCGCTCGTTCTGGTTCAAGCTTTCGCATGACGGTTCGAAGATGTGACAGTGTAATGCGCCCGATTGATGCACCTTTCGATCGGAACAGGGGCTGGAGTAAATCAAGACGCTCTCGCGCAACAGTCCACGCCACGCAGCACAGATCATCGGCGAGCACACGCTCGGGAAGCGAAAATTGTGCGTGAGCCGGCATGGGAGGCGCCGACGGGGCGTTCATTTCAGATGCCATGCCCGCTCTATCGTCTTCGTAGTCGGCCATTTCTGCATCGCGGTCGTTAATCATGAAGTCGTCGCCAGCCTCATCCTCGTCATCAAGAAGCGCGTACGGCGCATCGTTTTCATCCACGACGTGTCGCAAGTCATGTGTGAACTCCACATCGAGCGCACCATACGTTGCAGTATTCGCGACTGGACTGCTCGGGCTTTTTGGCGTCAGCAATGGCGCTCGCATTTCAGGTGTCCACGTCGGCGCCGCCTTGTTCTCAATGTCTGCGACGGAAGCCGTCACTTTCAAGGGCGGTAGCTCCACCACGCGCTGCGCCTTTCGCTTTGCCTTTGACTTACGTGCCGTCACTACTTCTACTGCTGCTGCCGCCGCGGCGGCAGCCGCTTTCCCTCGTAATGGAGACGCCGCTCCATACGTCGATTCCTTCACTCTAGGCAATAGCGGCGCTCGAACATCCATCAAGTCACTCGGCGCCGCCTCGTTCGCATTCGCTCCGTAAGCCGCGACCCCAACCGTAGGTTTTAATAACGGTGTCGCCGCCGCACTCCCAAACATTGAAGCCTCGCGCCCAGTGATCTCGTCCCGCCGGTCGCTTGCGTCGGCGTCTTCGGCGTCCAACTCTACGACGACTTGCGGCGAATTCTCATGCGCCTCCGCCGCGCCATACGCGCGCTCCAACTCTGGCGACAGCAACGGTACGGATGATGCACTTTCATCACACGCCGCGCTTGCCTCGTCCGCACCGTACGCGGCGTTAAACGATCCAGATTGTTTCAACAACGGCGTCGCGCTCTCCGCGCCAAACGTCTCGAGCGCAACCTTCACGTCAGCCTCACCCACCACATCGTCCCTCCACGCCCGCATGGCGTCACGCGCGGCGTCTGAAATACCATCCCGCAGCGTCTGTTCGTCGATTTCGGCCGCATCGTGCTCGTCGTCGCTGGTTAATGCGATTAAACTCTCGCCACTGGACAGCTGCGCATCGTCAACGGTCATCGCGTGCGCATCGCCGTCGTCGTCGCGCGCGTCCGCGCGCTTAGCTTTCGGTGGCGTCACCAATCCGACGCCAGGAACGAATAGTTTCGCATCGGCGCGCAGCGACATAGGCGCGTGACGTCGTCGTCGTCTGCGAAGGTGGTGGCGTCCGTCGCGTTCTGAAGAGGCGCGTTCTGAAGAGGCGCGGCACACGTCGGCGCGCGCGCGCCTACGGAGGGACGGCGCAGACAACGCACGCGATGGAGCGCTACGACAAAGGTCGAACGCTCGGGGAGGGCACGTTCGGGGTCGTGTACGAAGCTCGAGTAAAAGAGGTGCGAGAGAGCGAGAGAGCTCTGTGTTGATTGAATGAATGAAAGAATGATATGTTGACGAGCGCCGCGTGGTGTGATACAGACAGAGAATGCGCGAAGACTGACGCGTGGTTCGTATTCGTGCGTCGAATGTCGCGCACACAGACGAATCAGCTCGTGGCGATCAAAAAGATTCGTTTGGGAAAGTACCGCGAAGGCGTCAACTTTACCGCGATCCGTGAAATCAAACTGTTACAGGAGATCAAACACGCGCACGTCATCGAACTCGTGGATGTATTTGCGCATAAGAAGAATTTGAATTTGGTGTTTGAGTTTTGTAGCAGTGATTTAGAGATGGTGATTAAGGATAAGAGCGCGCCGTTGTCGGCAGCGGAGGTGAAGTCGTACGCGAAGATGACGCTCGAAGCGGTAAAGCATTGTCACGATAATTGGGTGATTCATCGGGATTTGAAGCCGAATAACTTGCTGATCGCCCCCACTGGTTGTTTGAAGCTCGCAGATTTTGGTTTGGCGCGTATTTTTGGGTCGCCGGATAGACGGTTTACGCACCAAGTGTTTGCGCGTTGGTATCGCGCGCCAGAGTTGTTGTTAGGCTCGAAAACGTACGGTCCGGGTGTGGATGTGTGGGCTGTGGGGTGCATTTTTGCAGAACTCATGCTGCGGCGGCCATTCTTTGCGGGTTCATCGGATATTGATCAATTAGGAAAGGTGTACGCGGCACTCGGGACTCCGACGGAGACGATTTGGCCAGGCGTATCGACATTGCCAGACTTCATCGAGTTCGTCTACGTCCCGCCGCCATCGTTGCGCGATACATTCCCGAACGAAACAGACGAGGCGATTGACCTGTTGAAGCAGATGCTCGCATACGACCCGAACAAGCGCTTGACGGCGGCGCAAGCGTTGGAGCACGCGTACTTTCATACCAAACCGGCGGCGCTGCCGTACGAGCAACTTCCCAAGCGCTTCGTCCCTCCGAGTGCACGCGAGGTGGATGAGTCACCAGACAACGCACGCGGCGCTACTAATAGACAGTCGTTGAGTGGGCCGAAAACGGGCGAGAAACGTCGGTTAGACGACGACGACGCTCCGGGGACGTCGGATTCGACCGACCCAAATTTCCGCCCCAAGCTCGGCGAAGAAGATAGAGAACAATTGCGAAAGCGTAAAAACGCCCTTGACCAAGCCTTTGCCGACGCAGATTAGACATTTAGATGGGTTGACAATATCAAGCTAGTAGATTTAGTGTTACACACGAATGCTTTACGGGCGACGTACGTCAGCGCTTCGGCGCCGAAGCGGAAGCCGAAGCGGAAGCCGAAGCGGAAGCGGAAGCCGAAGCCGGTTGCGAACGCCGAGTCAATTCCTCCTGCATCGCCTTCAACTCCTCTGGATCAATGCTCGCTAAAATCTTCGGTCCCACATACGCCATAAAAATCGACATCCACACCAACATAAACATCGGATTCATCACTAACGAACGCACCGTGACGCGCGCCGTCGGTTCAAAGTACTCGGCGCGACTCACCGCGACCAACCTTAAAGGCTTCGTATCTAGCGCCAAGCTCGCGTCCTCGGCATACACCGCTTCAATTGTACCCGCGGGCACATTCTCCTCGTCGTCGTCCCCGTACACGCGCACGCGCACGGGCGGGAACGTCAAACCGACGGCGAGCGCGTCCAACGCGTGCGTCCCGCTCGGTGCGTCTCGAATCACAAAACTCCCATCCCTCATCACCGCCGCGCGAATCTTACCGTGCGCATGCGTCGTGAGCGTAATGCGAACATCCTTTGTGTGCACGTTGGCGACTTTCAGCGCGGCGAGATCGACGACGCCGTCGATATCGTACCTCGCAGTCGTCGCGAGCGCATCGCTCAGAGGTCGAGCGCGCGGTCTCAACGCCCCCATGGGCGTAGCGGCGGCGCCGAGCGCGACGAACGCGAGCGCGACAAACGCGAGGCATGCATGTGCAACGGTTCGACGCGTGTGCGTGCGTGAGCGCGGCATGGCACGCGCGCGGCACGGTGTGGCGCGTCGGCACGCAGTTTGCCGCATTTTCCCGCGCGCGTGCTCTTCGTCTCGTCCTCGCTCGTTGTCGTCGTCGTCATGCTCAACGACGACGTGTACGGTCGATGGAAGTCCCTCGTGCCGTTTTTGTACGACTGGTTCGCGCACACGCCCACGTCTTGGCCGTCGCTGTGCGTGCGTTGGGGCGACGTCGTCGAAAGCAATGAGTACAAAACCAAACAGCGCTTGTTTCTTACAGAGCAAGTGGACGACGCGACGACGTCGAGCGGGCGAACGGTGCCGAATACGATTGTGGTGTGTCAGGCGGACATTTTAAAGCCGCGCGTGGCGCCCGCGGAGGCGATGATTTTCGATGAATTCGCGAAGAGCCCGGTGTTGAAGAAGGAGCGAACGCTCGCGCACCCGGGGGAGGTGAATAGAATGCGATGCGTTCCGGGACGTGAGCACGTGCTGGTGACGCATACGGATGCGCCAGAGTTGTTTGTGTATGATACGAGCGCGGTTGGAATGGGGAAGGCGGCGCAGGTGAAACGAGGGGATGGGAGTAGTTACACGGCGCCGGCGTGCGCGTTGCGAGGACATACGGAGAACGCGGAGTACGCTTTAGCGATATCAGCGTGTGGAACGCGTATTGCGAGCGGAGGTAAGGATTCCCGCGTTCTCGTATGGGACATGAGCGACGTGGAGAGCGCGGCGGTGGGCGAACGGCGTAAAGGTGGCGATGCGAGTACGAGCGCGGCAGCCGTCGTCGGCGGAGGTTTGAGTAAAGCAGAGTTGGAGAAGCATCCTAATGTCTGGTCGCGTTTGGAGTGCAAAGGGCACACTGACACGATCGAAGACGTGGTTTTTAATCCGCATAGCGCGCATGAGTTGTGCTCGGTCGGTGATGATCGAAATATGCTCTTTTGGGATGCGCGGACGAACAAAGAGGCGGGCGCGGCAAAGCTCGCGCACTCGGATGACATTCACGCCGTGGGTTGGAGCGTGCACGACGCACATGTGTTAGTCACGGGGAGTAAAGATACAACAGTGAAAGTATGGGATCGCCGCACCTTGTCAGACTCCTCCGTGCGCCCGATGTATGAATTCGACACTCACATCGATAGCGTGTTGTGCGTGGACATGAACCCGGCGGCTCGCGGCGTTTTCATGACTGCAGATGAAGTCGGACGAATCAATGTGTTCGATTACACCAAAGTTGGCGCCGAGCAAACCGCTGAACAGTCAAATGCAGGGCCGCCGGAGCTGATATTTCAGCATTGCGGTCATCGTGGGACGGTTTGGGATATTGCGTGGAACCCTTACGATCCGTGGACCGTAGCGAGCACATCCGTCGGTGAGGATCAAAACACGCTTCAACTCTGGCGCATCAATGATTTGATTTACCGCCCAGAAGAGGAATGTCTAGAAGAGCTTATGCAGCATCGGGATGTGATTTGTCCGCGAAGTAAGAAGGACAAGAGCAAAAAGCAGCGTAAAGAAGCCGACAGGGCTGCGGATGAAGACATGATTAGAGAGGATACACCCACGGAGAATGAAGGTAAATGAAATTATATTGATACAACTTGTACATAGACTACTAGCCTAGACTCTGATTGATATCTACTATAGACAATTTTGATAAAACCATGTAACGTTATCCGCGCTCCGATCCGAGAGCACCCAAACCGACACGCTTGCCCCGAGTCATAGCCAACACTGGTTCACTAATACCTTCGCGCCCGGGCGTGCCCACGCCCGAGCCTTCGCCTTGGAACCCCATTTTAGCAAGCATTTTCGAGCCGAACCCTGTGGTGTGCGCCTCAAATGCACCGAATTTGTGCCCGCCACCAACGACGATGCCTCGTTTCTTTGCACGCATCTTCTCGACGTACTCTCTGTCGCGCGCCTGTGCCTCGGCGGCGCGCCTTGACCCGCGATTGGCGTACACGACTGGTGCAGCTGGAGCATCATTATCGTTTGCGTCACCGCCCGCGGCATCGTCGTCGTCATCGCCGTTATCCGAGTTTGAAATTGTCGGAGGTTCTTCGCCAGCGACGCCGCCAGAAACAAAAGTCACCGCCGATTTCATGCGCCGCTCGCGCTTGTTTGGTGGACGCTGCCGCCCTGGTTTCACGTCCTTATCGAACGTTTTACGGAGCGTATTTTCTGCTTTTGCGTAATCAAACCCGTTCGGTGTCACTCGCGAGCCGCGCTCGCAGTGCACGACTGCATGTCGACGCTTTCCGCCGCCTCGAATCTCAAGCGAGCATCGATGCGCCTTGGCGAGTACATTTATCACCTCAAGCGGTGGCGACGTCGTCATCTGATACTTGCGATGCGCGCTCGATGCGGCTGGAGAAAACCCAACGTACGCCACGCCGGCGCTGATCGCAGCCGAGATCGCCGACGACCACTTTTCAACCATGCGCTCGGCGGCATCCGGCGCGGCGTCAACGACGTACGCCTCTTTCATCTTTGCCACCTCACCCCGAGACATGCCTAGGCCACGGTGGTGCGCGTCTTCGTCCTCGCTCGAGAACGATACCATTCCCGGCTCACGTCGTCCGTTTCCGTCGACATTCATGTTTGAAATTAAACGCAACTCGCGAAGCGCCCAATTCGCGTCGTCGTCGTCCTCCTCCTCCTCATCATCATCATCGTCATCGTCATCGTCATCTTCCCCATCTTCAGACTCGTCCATGGACCCATCACTACTGTCGCTAAACTCATCCAGCCGCAGACGCGCGTTCTCGGCGTAATCCATGGCGATGTCTAAATCAACGTCTGAATCGCTCACGAACGCGCGTTCGTCCTCGTCCTCGCTCAACCAATCCTCCTCATCCGTGTCCTCCTCGTCCGTACTCGACGCTTCCGCGACACCACGTGTCACGCGCTCATTCCGCATCATGCCTTCATCGGCGTAGTCGTACGCGAACGACGCGCCGAACGCGTCCCTCTCGGTCGAGCCGCCGCCTCGATCGACGACGACGCGAACGCCGCCGACCATCATCACCTCGCCCTCGTCCCCATCACCCTCTCGCCGCGCCACATCCGACACGCGACCGCGACCGCGCCCACCTCGCGCGCGACCGCCGCGACCGCCACGACCGCCTCGCGCATCGCCGTCGTCGTCATCACCGTCGTCGTCGCTCGAGCTCCAGTTGATGATTTCATCATCGGTAAACCTTCGTCGTCGAGCGCGAGGTGCGCCCTCACCGGCGTCATCGACGGCGCCATCGACGCGCCTGCCTCCGCGCCCGCGTCCGCGACCGGACGCGCGCGCCCAGACCGCGGGACGCCGCGTCGCGGACGACCGACTGCGACGCGGCATTGCACGCGTCAGACAGTGACGCGCGCGCCGTGTCGCGGGCGTCCTCGTCGCCTCGCGCGCGTCCGCTCGCGGTCGCACGCGCGCGACGCGATGAAGCAGGCGCGCGCGCGCGTGAGGCGCGCGCGTTCGCGACGCGCGTCGACGGCGCGCGCGATGGCGGTGGTCATCGTGGCGACGTTGGCGATGTCGCGTGACGTTCGAGGTGCGTGTGTGTACGACGCGTCCGACGCGCGCGCGCGCGTGCGCGACGAGACGCGAAAGGTGCGCGACGCGTAAACTCACGTGTTCTGTCGTGTCGATGCGTGCGCAGGCGGTATCGTGGCCAAGGCGCTGGTGAAGGCGGCGAGGCAAGCGACCAAGGCGTCGGCGGAGCGCGAGGCGCGAGGCGAACGGGCGGACGGATGGTTCGAGCGCGCCGTGGATTGGGCGCGAGAGACCGCGCGCGCGCGGCTGCGGAAAGATCACGATGCGCCCGAACCCGTGGTGGCGTTTGATGCGCGGAGTGATGAAGATGTGGATGAGGCGTGGGACGCGGGCGAAGACGAAGACGAAGACGAAGACGAAGAGGCGCTCGCGGATAGAAATGACGACAGAGACGACGGAGACGGCGACGGCGGCGCGCGGACGCGAGAGTCCGATGGCGAAGGGTTAGGCATTCGCGTTCTCTACGAAGACACGTTCGAGGACGTCACGGCTCGCGCGCGAATGATGTCGTGCGACGCGGGCTCAACAGACGCCGTCGACTCGCCCGCGCGGTGGCTCATCGCTCTCTGCGCGCGCACATCCCCGACGTGCCGCGCGCTCGCACCGGAACTCGCGTTACTTAGTCACGATAGCGCGTTCGCGCCCGAAGACGCATCGGGATATGGTGTAGGATGGATAGATTGTACGTCGGACGCGAGCCGAGCGTGGTGCGTCGAGCGCTTTGACGTGCGCGCCGTCCCGAAAATCATTGCCATCCTTCCAGGTGGTGGCGAAATAGCATACGATGGCACGTTCGAGGGCGCATACGTGCACGCCATTCGCGCGTGGGCGCTCGAGCGCGGTGAGGAAAGCGGTAGCTGTAGCAGTTGAATCAGTAAAAGTAAAAGTGAGTTGGACCGACGAGAGTCTTCTCTCCATTCGACGACGCGCGTCTCGGCGCCGCGCGCGCCATGGCGACTCGTCCCGCGCACGCACGAGCGTCGCACGCGCGCGTCACTCGCGTGCGACGCGCGCGCGCGCTCGTCGCGCGCGGCTCGAGACTTGAGCCGCCGCCACACACGTCCAGACTCGTAGAGTACTACTCTGGCATCGGCGCCGTGCGTCTCGCACTCGACGCGTGCACCGACGTCACGCGCGCGGTAGCGATAGATAACTCAGACGCTGCCAACGCGGTGTATGCCGCAAACTTTGGCGACGCGCCGCGGCGGGGGAACATTGAGCACGCCGACGCGGACGAGACGCTCGCCGCGGTGTCGCTCGGGAGCGAGGATGCGTACGACGACGTCGTATGGACCATGGCGCCGCCGTGCCAACCGTACACGAGACGTGGTAAAGGACTGGCGAGCGACGACCCGCGCGCTCGAAGCTTTGCGAGCGTGTTGAGTGCTATCGAAAGGGGCTTGCGCGTGGCTCCGAGCCGTGTGTTTATAGAAAATGTCCGTGGGTTTGAAGAATCCGAATCGAGACGACGGTGCGTGCGCGCGTTGCGCGCGTGCGGGTACGACGTGAAAGAAATAATCATAAGCCCGACTGCGCTGGGGATTCCGTATACGCGAGAGCGTTATTATTTAATGGCGTCTTTGCGTGGCTTCAACAACACGGCGGCTACGCCGCATCCGGCATTCGCGGGACGTATGATCGATGATGACGGCGCATTCATCGACCCGCATACCGCCTTACATGTCGAATGTGAGCAACTTGATGCGTACGTGGATTCTACCGGTCGAAGTATCGATACAGAGTCCTTGACGCTCAAGCCAGAGACTGTGCGAAACTACTGGAAGTTTCTCGATGTGGTCACGCCGGCTTCGCGACGATGCGCAACATTCACCGCTGGCTATGCGTCGACAGTATTCGGTGGCTCGGTATTGCTGACAAATGCGGATTTGACACGCGAGCTCGACGTCGATGCAAATTCGGGAACGGCACGGATTCGCGAACGCGACGTCGAACGATTCGTAGGCCATTTGCGTTGGTTTGACGTGGAAGAAATAAAACGAATTCACGGCATACGAGAGTCGTTTTCTTTCGAAGTTGCCACGAAGAAGAAGTCTTTATTTCTGTTAGGAAACTCGGTGTCGGTGGATGTCGTGCGCGAGCTGCTGTCATATCTAGTGCGCGCCGGATAAAGCCATCTGTCGCGCTTTTGTAGCATTATTAGTTGTTAGTTATTACCAGTTGGTAGATTACACTCGTGCGGTTGATTTACTTCGGCACGATTTCGCCATACAGGATGATTGGCCCGGCGTTTCCATCGTTCTCCTCGGTTTCAAAATCATCCACACCCGCGCGAATAACAACCGAACGACCGCCAATGTAATTGGACGTCCCCGGCTTGAGCGTCGTGTACAAATCCTTCACAGTCGTCATAGACACCCCATCGTCGGTAGCAACAATGTTCCCCAAATCACCAATGTGACGGTTAAGAACGCATCCATCGTACAACCCATGGCACGCGGACGCTCCAAACTTTTTCACAGACGTCGGCCCGCGGTGAGGTCTGCTATCCGGATTGTAGCTCTTTCCCGTGCACGCCCCTTCGGCATCGCAATTCGCCACGTCGCCGTTTTCATGAATATTAAACCCATGTTTCCCGGCGGCTAACCCCTTAATGTTCGCCTTGGCCACGACGACCTCTTGATTCGATCGGTTAATCTCCGTCGTAAACGTCACCGTCCCGCTCGCGCCCGCGCCAGACTTCGTAGGCGTCAACACCGCCACGTACTCCGTCGCCACCTTTGCAACCGCCGGTGCGGGCGTCGCGGCGACGACGAACGCCGCGGTGTTCAAAGACGCGATGAAGGCGACGAACGCGCGCGTCGTGCGCGCGCCGAACGCGTCGAGCGCAGAGTTATCCATGTCATCACGCGATGACGTGGACGCCTTGGCGCTGACGGACGCGCGACGCGCGATGCGCGCAGCGCCGCGAACGCGTGGTGCGCAAGAAACGCGTGTGGTGGCAGTGGTCGTCGTCGTCGGGGCGTTTGCGAGCGCGAACATGTCGTGCGCCGTGCGTCAAAGAATGCGGAGGAGCGCGCTGCCACTGACGACATGATTCAAGAGGCTCGCGTCCTCACTCCATGGCGTCGCCGTCGCCGACGACGATGGGCCCGGGCGAGGGCATCGAGCTCATGAAAGCGCGCAACGCGCGCATGCACAGCGCCGCGTCGGTGGCGCACGGACGACAGTTTAACATTCGCAGCGACGACATCATGTGCTGCACCTATCCAAAGTGCGGCACCACGTGGTGCACACAAATTCTGCACCAAATTCGTTGCGCACACGCCGGGATCGATGGCGAGGCGTTCGATGAGATCACAGAGGTCGTGCCGTGGGACGTGCTCGCGCTGGATTGCGGTTTGGACTTGGATGGCGAGCAAGTGGCGAAGCCGCGGTTGTACAAGTCGCACGAGAGCGCGACGACGGTTCGGCGGGGCGGGCGATACGTCGTCGTCGTGCGAGATCCCACAGATGTGTTTAATTCATTTTATGAATTTTTGCCCGCGTACTTGGGCATCGAACGCGGCGCGATTACGCCGGAAGAGTTTGCAGACGCGATATTCGCGGGGGCGAGCCACAGCGGTGGCTTCGGCGAGCACTATCTTAGCTGGTTTGATGCGCGCGCGGAAAATCCTGAAAACGTCCTCATGTTAGCGTATGAAGACATGAAAAGTGACCTTGGTGCGGTTGTGGATCGAATCGCGGCGTTCATGCGCATTGAGCTGGACGCCGCGTCGCGCGCGCTCGTGCTCGAGCGCTCGAGCTTTGCGTACATGCGCAACAATCCTAAATTTGACGACCACTTGGTTCGCGGGAAAGTGGCCAAGCAAATCGGCCTACCACCCGATTCCAACTTTACCGTGGGCAAAGTTCGCGATGGTGGAGGCGTCGTCGGCGATGGTGCACGTAAGCAGCCGTTAGCCGTGCGCGAAGCGATTCAAGCGAAATGGAGCGCGCAAATGGTCCCGCGCGGGTTCGCCTCCTACGACGACTTCCGCGCCGCGCTTCACCTCTAGCTCACAGGTAACGACGTAATGCGTAGTCGTAGATCAGTGTTACACTGTATTTGTAGTATTGTCACATAGCACGTTTGACTGCGTTAACCACAGTCCACGTCCTACCGCGTCTCGATGGATCGGTCCCGCGTCGTCGGTCTGTTGGTCGCGATCGATGGATTACTTCTTGCCAGACGACCCACCGCCACTGGATCCAGAGTTATAGCTCGAATACCCAGTACCAGAATTGTAATACGTCGATCCATTATCGTTGGCGTAGTAATACGACCCGTTCGAATTCGAATCTGCGATCGACAAAGAACGATAAAGCCTCGTCAGCACCGATGCGCGATTCTACAACTGTAATCGCGAATCACGACGACGCAATCGACGACGACGCACAGTGGTACGACGTCCCAGAGCTCGAATTCGTCCCACCGGGCGTGGTGTACGAGTTCCCTTGCGAATTCGTTCCAGAGTACGAGCTTCCTTTCGACATGATTCCGTTGGCGTGGCGTGAAGTGTCGTAACTTTTACGGAACGCACCGCACGCCATCGTCCCGCGCGCGCATGTTCGCCGCCCGCGCGCCGTCGCCGCCGCAGTCGACCGCACGCGCCTCGCGCACGCATCATCGAACGTCGCGCCGCGGTCCTCGCGCGGCGACGGCGACCGCGGCGGCGATGCCTGCCGCCGGTGAGCGGCGCGAGTATCTGCTCACGCACAAGGGTGACTTGAGCAACTTGACGCTGCGCGCGTCGTCGGCGTGGTCGAGCGAGCCGTGCGCGCGCGATGCGGTGCGCGTGCGCGTGAAATCTATTGGGTTGAATTTTGCGGATGTGTTCACGTGTTTGGGTCTCTATAACGCGGCACCGGATGGGGCGTTCGTGCCCGGGTTGGAGTGCAGCGGCGTGGTCGTCGAGCGAGGCGCGGACGCGACGGGTGTCGAGGTTGGCGATCGAGTCATGTGCGTGACGCGGTTCGGAGCGTTTGCCGATCACGTGGAGGTGCCCGCTGCGCAGGTTCAGCCGTTGCCCGCGTCTTGGACATTTGAAGAAGGTGCGAGCTTTCTCGTTCAAGGTTTGACAAGTTATTATGGTTTGAAGGCGCTCGGGGACGTCGGCAAAGGCAAGGTTGTTTTGGTGCACAGCGCCGCGGGTGGTTGTGGGCTGATGAGTTTGGGGATCTGCCAGCGCGTCGGCGCCAAGGCGGTGGCGGTGATTGGAAATGGGGGCAAAATTGCGACGTTACGTGAACGGTTTCCAAGCTTTCTACACGAGGACGCGATAATCGTTCGCGATAGAAATCGATTTGGCGAGCAAGTGCGCGAGGCATGCGACGCTATTGGCGCGGAGGAGGGTGTTGATATCGTATTCGACGCCACGCTCGGGGACTTTTTCCAGGGTGGTTGGGATAATCTCGCGCGTGGTGGACGATACGTCGTGTACGGCGCCGCCGATTTGACACCTTCGGGCGACTCCATCGGCATCTTCGGCTGGATCAAGCTTGCTTGGAAATTTCTGAGACGTAAAAAAGTAGACCCGTTGAATTTGCCCGGGGAGAACAAGGGCATTTTAGGCTTCAATTTGATTTGGCAATTCGACAAGGCGGCTGAATTGATGCGACTGCTCGATGAGCTCAACGCGTTAGATTTACCGGCGCCAAAGGTTGGCGCGACGTTTGATTTTGAAGATCTTCCGAACGCCTTGAGATTGTTTCAAACTGGTCAAACGACCGGGAAAGTTGTCGTTCGTGTGTAGCTCGTGGGATTATGGATTGTTGGTTTTAATTTGTAATTTGTTACTCGTGCCGCCCATGTGTAAAAGCATCCCCGACGACTCGAACGACATAATGAGACGATGGTACGGTTGTTCGCGACGCTTTTGGGATTTCTACTCATGAATTTAGGTATGATTGCTCACGCGACGCGAGTGACGACGAATGTTTATGACAAATCTGACGGCACGCTTGAAGTAACGACGACGCATTCCATCGCCGGGACCTCCATCAACGCCGTTTGGGCAGGATAAACGTCCGATATGCGCGAATGGTGGACGTCGCGCGATAGAAAAATCGCGGTCGGTGTTTAATATACTACAACATGTTTGCCATGTCGCGTTCGCTAAACGCTCGCTATGCGATCCGTCAATTCTTCTATGCGGGCGTCAATCATCGAAATAATTTTATCGCCGCTGCTATACATGCCGGTGCGCATCAGATCCCCTCGTTCGGTGACGAGCCTACGAACCTCTTTCTCCGCGGCGCGAATCTCCTGAAGCGACGCGGCGTTGCTCGTGTGACGAATGGGGGCGAAATTTTCAACATGGTTGAAATCGCCATCTTCGGCTCGCGTGGCGCCGCGCGACGGATGGTCGTCACCAAAAACCGTCGCCGTCGTCAGCGGCTTGCTCGGTCGCGAAGTCTTGAGAGGTTGCACGTATGACGCACTTTGGAATGCGCCACCCGTGGCAACGGCGTTGACGTCAGCTCTAAAACTCGCCATAAACGCATCCGATTCGGCGCCTTCGCCGGCGAGCATTTCACTGATAAACTCATTCGCGCTCGGCGCTGCGTGCGCACGACTCGAAATATTAATCCCGGCGCGATCAATCGCCCGTCGCAGATGCGTGCGCTCACGCTCAAGCGCCACGACTTGACGCGCCATTTTCGTGAGCTGACCCTTGTACCGTTCCTTTGATTGCGATTCTTCCAGAGCGCGCGCCTCCGCCGCTTCGCATCGAGGCGTCAGCCGCGCGAGCTCCGCCTGCAATGCCGCCTCGCTCGTTTCCAACTGTGCCTTCTTGTGCGCAGCAAACGCGCCTTCAATCTCAACGACTCGTGCTTCAGCGTGCTCGAGTCGACGATGCAACGCATCACGTTCTCGAATCGCCTCTTTCGCCTTGTGCTTTTCCATCTCCACTCGATGCTCGCTCGACTCGACGTTTCTGCGTACGACGTCCCTCGCTTCATCCTGCGCCCTCGCGGCGTCGCGCTCGAGCTTATTCTTACGATGTTCAATACTCTCTTCCAGCTCTACGAGCTTACGTTCGCGCATTTCAAGCGCGTGCGCTGCATCCTTGAGCTTGCGCTCCATCGTCGCCGCGCGCTGCGCGGCGTCTTCTGCGTCCCGCGCTCGACGCGTCTCGCGAACGCGCCACTCGTCTTCTAAAATCTTCATCCGCGCCGCTTCTTTGTCGCGAAGTTCGTCCATGAATGCGTTCATGTGCTGGTGTTTCCATACTTCAAGGTCGTACGCAACCTTGTATTCGACGCCCGAGCGCGGGTCGCGTTCTCGGTCTCGCTCGGGCGACGTCCCGACGACCAAATGACGCGTTTGCGCCTTCGCCGTCGGCGCCGGTGGCTTCACAGTGCTCGGCACAGGCACGGGAGATATGTCTGCATCTACTGACGTCACACCGCGTCGCGGTGTCCCCGGCGAGGATAGCGTTCCGCGCTCATCCAATCGCGCCGTCACCCTCGCAAAGCCGACGACGTCGCCCGCGTCGTTCGTCGCCTCCACTCTAAAACGCACCTCGGGCGCGTGCACCAACTCATCGAGCGCAACAGCGGCACTGGCAACGTTCGACTCGTCGTTCACCGCCCACAGGTCGAGCACGATGGTCGGCGCGCGCGAGAGTGCTGCTGCGAGCGTCGCGGGCGCGCACGCGAATTCAACTCTGGCGGCGCCGTCGGGAAACGGAGCGACGTCTCCACCGCGCATGACGCGCGTCGATCCCGTGCGCACCATACATCGCGCACGCGCACGTTCGAGTCCAATTATATTCGCCAACGCGTCATCCGCTCCGATGTTTGCGGCGAAGCGCGACGCTGTCGATGTACCTTTGATTTTAGCGCGCTCAAACGATTCCAACGTCACGCGCAACGCAAACGCGTGTAGACGACCAGACACCTCCGCATTTGGCTCGCAAGGCTGGCGGCGGATTGCAAATGGCACGGCGTTCGCCTCGTCATCGTCGTCTCCATCATCGTCGTCGTCGTCGTCCTCGTCGACGACGTCGCTGACATCATCTACGTCGTCGACGTCGTCGATTTTGGCTTCGCATTCGGCCGCGCGACGTTCTTCGCGTCCAACGCCTTGGCGCACCACATCCTCATCTCCACCCCCATCACGCGCGCCCCCGAGCACGCGGGATTCCACACGCACTAAAACCTCCACCCCGCGCCCATCGCCACTCCCAATCGCGGTCGTCGCGCCGCGCAACGGTATCCAACGCTCGCTCCGGCTTCGCGACGCCGTCGTTCTCACGCCCAGCTCATCCTTCCCAATCCCGCTCGGAATCACACAAAAACCATGCTTCACCGCGCCATCGCGCGACGCACACGCGACTTTCACCACTGCATCGCCTCTGGCGAGCACGCGCGCGCGTGCCGCGCTCCGGCGCCACGTCAACGCCGCGCCCATGGGGTCTCCAAACGACACCTCACGCTGCGACGCTTTCGACGCCCGTCTCGTCGTCGCCTCGCGCCGTTCGCCGTCAAACGTCGCCGCACACGCGAGGTCCGACAACGCGCCGTCACCGTGCGCGACGCGCGCGCGGTAAATCGTCAGCGTGACCTCGTGCACGCGCATGATTGTGACGAGCGATGACCGTTGACTTTTCGTCATTCGTTGACGCGCATCATGTTAACACTCTCCGGCTCAGCGACCGCGCGCGGGGCGTCGATGGCGACCGGTAGTGCGATGATAGCGTCGCCATCGTCGTCGTCGTCCGCGTCGCGCGCGAGTACGGTGATGGCGACGGCGATGCGCGCGGGACGGCGAAGCGATGGATGTGTCGCGCTGCATTCGCATGGATTAATGCGCCGGACCGACGCCGCGGGCGCGACGCGTCGTCGACGCGCGACGCGAGCGGCATCGTCAGCGAGTGGTCAGTCGAATTTTGATAAGGAGGACGTCGCGCAGTGGGTCGAACGCGTGCGTAAGGAGCCTTGGGACGCGCGCGCGAAGACGTGGCGCGAGTTTTTCGCCGCTCGAGCCAACGTCGCGGTGCTCGAAGTCGACGTCGATAGCGAAACCGTCAAAGCGAACGAAATTGAAACGCATGGATTGAATTTTCCAAAGGATACCGCCGAGGCATGGTCGCGGGTGAAGGCGAATAGCGTGCGATTTCGGCAAAACTATCTGGCGGTGGCGTGCGCGAGCGCGCTTTTTGGATGCGAATGCGCGGCGTTTGGCGCAGCTTTGGTGTGCTTTTATGCGTTCGCGGCGTTGAAGAGTGACGTTATTTTGGGCGAAATTGCTCTAGCGACGGATGGGAAGTTGGCATGGAACGCCACGCGCGTGGCTGGGGTGAATCGTGCGACGGCGCAAAAGGCAACGTTGGCGCTCGCGGCGGTTTTATTCGTGCTCTCAGACGCCGCGGCTAACGTCTCGGCGCTGTTCCGGTCGATGATAACGGCGTTCATGATTGCTCTCGCGCACGCGGTGTTACGTCCGATTGACTTGAAGGGTACGTTGACGGATATCATGAAGGATTTGAAGGGGGCGAAGAGTAAGGAGGATTTAGCGCGCGCCGCCGAAGCCGGCGTGAAGGGCTTCAAATCGTGGTGGTCGAACAGACGCGACGCCGAACCCGTACCCGTAGTCGTCGTCACCAAGGACTCTAGACGCGGCGCGGCGCAGCAAGAACAGGGCAATCAACAAGATCCACCGCGTCGACGCGAAAACGGTGAAGGCGCGATTGACGTCGAAGGCCGCGAAGCCCCCAACCGTAAATTTTTACCCTGAGAAAATGAATATTTGCGTACATCACACGTGAGAGCTAAGATCGCGACGCGATAGTACACAAGTTTTTATAAATCCTCCTTGCCCACGTTCTCGGCATCACTTGGAAAGTACACCCCTTCCGCGCTCATCCATACCGAATTCGATCCTCCCGCGCTCGACGTGCCCATCACTTCCTGGTGTCCCGCGATGGGCCGGCCGAATTTCACGTTGTGCGTGCACAAGTACGCCCCCGTATCCACGTGTCGAAATCTCACCTTTTTCCCTCTCACCCAACTCGCGCCCGCACCAGAGGTCAATTCTACCACCCAATGATCACCTGTGTCGCTCGTCTCGTCGTTTCCGTACGCGCTCACCTCTTGATTTCCGCTCAACGGCGACCGGTGCGCGTGCGAGTGCAACCACGCACGCGTATTCGCGTGCTGCAATCGAATCTTCGCCCCGTGCGCGAATCCGCGGCCGCGCTCGCACGTCTCGCCGTGCGCACCGTGCACGATCCAGTACGTGTCCGTCTCCCCGCCGTCGTTCGCGATCGCCGTCACCGATTGTTGACCGCTGCCGGATGCGTAGGCGATCGGTTGCGAGTTGAGCGCGAAAGATGTCGCGGCGTGCTTGAGTTTTAGCGCGCTACCGCACGTGACGAGGGCATCGACGGCGTCGGCGGAGACAATGTGCGCGAACGCGGCGAGGCACGCGAGGGCGAACGCGGCGGCGGATGTGCGACGACGCATCGTCGTGGCGCGTAGTGGCGCGTAATGAAGCACGCATCGCGATCTGCGTCGACGTCGCGCGCGCTCAGGATGTCGCCGTCGTGGGTGGATGTATGTGAGTCTAGCTATGAAATAGTGTGAAATATGTACACGTGTCGTAGTCTACGTATCTATTCGTCGCCGCATGGAGTCGTCGTCATCGCCTAAAGCGGGTATTAAAACAGGCGTTCCGGATTGGCCAACGCGCGTTCGATGCGAACCTCTAACTCGTCTGGCGTGGCAATCCACGTGCGAGACTGTTTCAACAAGTCTACTTCGCGCGCTTGACGACGCAGCGACATGGCGTGCTCGCGCTGGCGACGATGACCCGCAATAATGCGTAACTTGCGTTCCTTGGCGCGTTTCATCTCTTCGAGCGTCTTTGACGCTTGTCCCGCGCGCTTCACCCGCTCCGCCGCCTTCACCTCCAATCGAGCCGTCTTTTGCGCCTGAATCTGCGCTTGCGCCTCAAGCCTCGCGCGTTCTTTCTCCTGCGCGCGCGTTTCGAAATCTTCCCGCCACTGCTTACGTAAACTATTCACTTCCGCGCGCCAACGCTTGCGGTCGGCAAGGAACGCCGCGTCTCGATCACCCTTCTCATCCCGCACCGCACCCGTCGTCGTCGCCGCCGTCGACGCGTCTCCAGCGCCCGCATCACACGCACGCGTGGCGTGTATCATTCGCACCGCGCTCGCATCGCCGTACGCGCGCGCACAGCGTCGCGCGCACGAGCGAATCGTCGCCAGCATCATGAGCCCTCACCCCAGCGTCTCTCACGTCCTCTCGCGCACCGCGCGCGCGCCACCGCCGAATGCGCGAGCTCACACCCCGCCGCGCGCACACACTCTCGCGTTCGTGCGTTCGCCGTCGTCGCGCTGATGCGCGGTCGCGCGAGCGTCGCGGTCTGCGGGTGCGCTCGTCGCGGCGTGAGGTTTTAAGCGAAATTCACGCGCGCGCCAATCGTCATACATACGCGCGCGTGACGACGTCATGGCGAGCATGAAGCGACAGCGACGCGAGGTGCGCATTTGTCATGACGTATTCGCGCGATGTGTGCGCGCGCGAGCGATGCGGCGCGCGCGTTCGGGGGGGGATGTCGCGATTGCGATGGCGTCGTGGATCTTGAAATGATGTGCGCGCGCACTCGCGCGCGGCTGGTGGTGCGGCGTGACGACGACGCGGCGGGTGAAGGAGCGAGCGATGCGCGCGTGGGTGCGTGCGTGTACTGACGGTGTGTGTGTGTTCGTGTGCGCGTAGGATGGGTCGCACGGAGGCGACGGACCTTCGCCAGAGGATTTGAGAGAGTTGCGAGACGTGATCATTCATTGCGACGGTTCCGTGAACGTGTTGGGTGGATTGTCCAAGGATGTCGCTCGAGATGTCCCGGTGTTGTGCGAGGAGGCGACGACGTTCGTGATGGAGTGCGTGAATGAGCTTCCGGTGAAGACTCCGGTGTACGCGACGTTGGTCGGGCTGATCAACGCCGAGGCGCCAGAGTTTGGTGAAAGCGTCGTGTCGACGACAACGGATGCTTTGAACGAAGCGCTCAAGGCGGAAAATTTAAGTGCGCGGGTGCGAGCGAGAATCTTGACCCGTTTCTTGGTGATGCTCAGCGCGGTTGGCGTCGTAAAGTCGGATGAGGCGATTGGTTTGTTGGAGAATATGTTGTTGCACGCATTGGCGGAGGCCAAAGGTGGTAAAAAAGGGTGGCAGCCGCGCGCGGATTGGATCGCCTACGTCGCTTTGGCTGCTGTGCCTTGGGGCGGGGAGTTCTACTCCAAATCTGAGTACGTGAATCAGTTTGAGAATGTGCTAGACTTGGCGGACGAGTACGCGAAGAAGCGCACGGCCAACCCGGATTCGGCGACGACCATCATCAAGAGTGCAGATGGCAACGAAATCGATTGGTTCATGGAGATGCATGCGCGATTGAGTGCCGCGCGTACCAACCAACAATGGAACATTCTCTCTATCCCTGCTATCGCCGAGCCGTTTATTGATGCGCTCGCGAAAACGTCCAACGCGCACGCGTTGCCGATGATTGAAATCACAAACATCGCGTACGCCAATCATGCTGAGGCATCTGCACACTACCCGGGTCGTTCCATATTAAGGTAAGATTGAGCGCAGACAACGCGAATGTCGTGTTTGTACTCGCAAATGGCGGTGAAGAATCCGTATATATCTCGTTAATCCCCTGACCTCGTGCTGATATGAAACAATGTACAATTGCTGAGCCATGGCGGTGCTTGGGCTGTGTTTCTTCGCGTGATTTGCAGAATGACTGACTAAGATTTCTCGTACACGTTCGTAATTGTGTAGAATTCTCGATTCAAACTTCACCGAAGGCACTGGAAATCCAGACGCGTGGGGCCCGCTTGAGCGATTCGTCGCTGAAGAATACATCGTGGACACAATTTGGGCGTTCGAACCTGGTTACCGCCGTGCGGCGGTTATCCCCGCCACTGAGCAACTTGCATCGCTTCCGCTTCCGTCTGATCACCCCGAGCAGTGTCAGTTTATGGTGGCTGAGACATTGTTTGCTGAGATGTTGGCGTTGCCCAAATCGTCGTTTACGCCAGTCTTTTACCACATCATCATTCAAGACTTGTGTAAGATTATCCCTACGTTTCCGCCCAAGATGGCGAAGACTATGGGAGCCATGTTCCGTGCCATCGATAGAATGGATGTTGGCGCGCGAGATCGCCTTTCTAACTGGCTCGCCCACCAAATATCGTGCTTTGACTTGGTTTGGCCGTGGTCGAGCTGGAAGCACGTGATGGAGCAAAGCGAAGATGCGCCGCAGCGCATGTTTTGTCGCGAGGTTCTTCGTAAGTTATGCCAGCTCAGTTTTGTTGAGCGCGTACAAAAGTCCCTCATCGAAGAGTTACACCCGCTTTTACCCGCTAACGTCGGATTGAACGCAGAGTACGTGAACGCGGCGGCTCAAGAAGCCGTTTTCGGTGAGTTGCAGAGCATGTTGGCGGCCAAGCAGCAAGGTCCTGAGGTCTTACAGTGGCTCGCTAGCACTGGGTACGCCAAGGCGACTCCTGAAGTTTTGCTTCGATCCCTTGCGGTTGCCGTGCTTGAGCGCGGGCAAAAGTGCATCACACACCATGACGTCCTCCTCAAGCGCTACGCTTTGCCGTTGCGTGAATTGGTCGAAAAAGTGGGAGGTGAAGTTTTAGTGGATGCGGCGGCTGGGGTGTGGCAAGGTCATCCGCAGATGGCGCCTATTGCGGTTGAACGATTATTAGCTCTTGAATTAGTACGCCCGGAATCGGTAGTGAACTGGCTGCTTCAGCGCGCGGCGATGTTTGGCGAAGGCAACACGTATGAAATCGCCAACGTTGTCTGCGGCTTTGTCTGCGCAAACAAGGCTGAAGCCATAGGCAAGCGTCAGTCTATAATGAACAAGCTTCGAGAGGCCGAAGCTGAAGCATCCGGTGCGGGCGCCGCGGCTGAAGATCTCGCCGCACAAGGTAGACATTTTGAAGCGCAACACGCGCAAGCCGCCGAGGCGCGCGCCGTGGACGACATCGCCATGCACCAAGCCGCGCTAGCAACAGCCGATGCCCCGGTCGAGCACACATCCGCCGTTGTGCGCGAAGTATGCTTGAACTTGTGTGGAGGTCTCGTCAAGGGTGTTTCTAGTGGTGCATCGGTCGCCGTAGCAGACCGCGTGCTCGCCCTCGTACGCGACCACCGCGCCGAGCTCGCGCTCGACGCTGACGCGATCATCAAAGCCGCCGGTACGAAGAAGACTGCCAAGGCAGCCGTTGCTGCTGCTCTCGGCGTGCCGCTTTAATAGACTTACGCGAAATCAGACCCGTAATAATACGAATCAGAGCCTGAGGATCTCTCGTTCCTTTGTCGTCACTAACTAACTCGAGCACTCAAAAGTACGCGCGCGCCATTCGCGCGCGTGCGCTCCGTACGGTCTCACGGCACGACATGAAAAAACAGAAATTAGGCACCGCGACGTCGGAGGCGACCGATGCACCGTCGGCGCGTCCGCGCCCGCGCGTCACGCTCGATAGCTTCATGACTTCTCTGGCTGCCAGAGAAATCCATCGGAGACACGAGAGCAACACCAAGGCGCCTACGCTTCGCGACGCGAAAGGGCTCCCACCGTGCGATGCGTATCCTCTCACGCCGTGCCTTATCATTGACGAGGACGCGGTGAAGTTCAACGTGAACTCGATGTTCGACTTCACGCGTGCTCTGAACGACGCGGAGGCGGGGCACAACGACGCCGCCGACGACGGAGACCGCTGGAGACCGCATTTAAAGACGACGAAGTCATCTAGAATATGGTCCATGCTAATCGAGCGTGGCGTTCGGCGATTCAAAGTTGCGACAAGTTTAGAACTTGAAGTTCTCATACGGACTATTCGGGCCTTTACAGACGCGAGGAGTCGAAGCCGCGACTGTGAAGAAATCGTCACCTACGACGTGCTCTTAGCGTATCCTTTAGCGTCTCCAGCGGCATGGACCATGTTGGCAAAGATATTTAAAGATAATGATTGTAGCTCTGAAAGTGGGCCGATTCGTGTTTCCGTATTAGTAGACTCTCCGGACGCGTTTCGTGAGGTACCAGAACACATGTTCGTGTTCGCTGACTTGAATCTCGGCATGAACCGAACAGGATCAACAGATATCGAGAACTTTATTTACAGTTGTGCAGAATACTTTGGTGAACGCCTTGTCGGGGTGTCGATGTACGAAGGGCAGTATGCATCCGAAAGCAGCGACGGTATACATGATACGGACCACGGTTTAATGAGGCAGACTTCGTGCGAGACAACGTACGAGAAATTCATGAGTGCCCTGGAAAGTGCCGTTTCGAGATGTAAATCACATCAGTCGACAAGTAAAGCAAATCAAGCGTTTGCAACGTCGGCATCGCGTGAGTTTGAAGTGCTCACGAGTGGGACTCCTTCATTCGTTCCCGCGCTTAAATCGAAACATCTACGCAAGCTGGCGTCGATGGGACTTACCCACCGCGTATCTCCAGGCACTGTCGTACTACACGACGCACGAGGTGCGCGGCAAAATCCAGGCATGTTTCAGCACGCATGTTTCGTCTTGGCGACGATTGTATCCAAGCCAACAGAACATTTGGTCACCTGCAACGCCGGAAGCAAATCGCTCGCGTGCGAAAGTGGCAATCCCGCCGCCTTCGTCGTCAATCACCCAAATTGGGTGCCAATGTCCCCAAGTGAAGAACATCTACCAATCTTCATCGGCGACTACGACGAATGGCAGCGCGTCAAGCGTGGCGACCACATTCTCCTTGTCCCCGAGCACGCGTGCCCGACGGTGTCCATGTACGCCAAATACGTCGTCAAAAACACCATCACCGACGGCGAGCGCTGCATCCAAGGCGATATCGATGCGCGCGGGCGCCATTTCGGATTCGTCAAACGCTCTTAACTCCTAGTGTTGTAGTCGTAGATCACAATAGCACTCATTACATCCGCGGTGGGCCGCGCGCAAAGAACCACCGCGCGCGCCAAAAAAGCCTCGAAAAAGAAAAAAAAACCCTCTCCAATTAGGGTTTTCCCCTCAAATCGACCAATCGTGATCAGGGACCCCACCCCACTGACACCCCCACCATGGGTGCCCCTGTCTCGCGACGCCGCGCCGTCTCGCCGACACTCGACGACGCACGATGTACGCCGCGTTATCCTCCAAGCTCTCCACCGCCACCCTGC
>Ga0181599_1000999_pt1 | contig 28821 bp, 28 predicted proteins | sample 041ome_3_FD_148658 | JGI IMG/M metagenome (GOLD analysis project Ga0181599, IMG submission 148658) | Coastal salt marsh microbial communities from the Groves Creek Marsh, Skidaway Island, Georgia - 041405US metaG (spades assembly) | ecosystem: Environmental > Aquatic > Marine > Intertidal zone >...
ATGACGGCGAGTAAGTTCGCACCCTCTTTGGTATAGTCGGTGGTATAATCGGAGAATTCGTTTTCCCAGCAAATAATTGGGCCCAATTTCAACCCTTTGCCATTGTCAAAAACGATTCGTTCATCGGAAATCCCTAGCGTACCGGAAGTACCCCCAAGCTCAATAGCCCAGTCGCCCAAATACGGCTTCAGTAGCTGTACAAACGGCATGGTCTCCCCGCCTACTACAAGTTTTCCTTTATGGTAAATATGCGCATCCCGAGCTCCTAAATTTCGGAAAAGCGCGCTGTTATACAGGGTATAGTATCGGTTCCCCATGGGCCGATTATAGACATTAGGTTCGTCCTGGAAATCATAGGTGGTTGCACCGAAAATGGCAGCATCACCAAACGTATCCAAGATCTCGTGGAGTAATTTGTCCGTCGGGGTTAAACCGTAATTGTCTTCTTGACGCGCCTTGGGTAAAAAGGTTTCCGGGAGGACGATGAGGTCGACTTGGCTGTCGCCGAGATGGGTTTGCAATAATCTGCGGACCTTTTCGATTTGCTCGCCTTCAGGCAGTTCCCACTTCTCAGTGTATGCGTTGATATTAGGCTGCACTACGGCCACTTTAATCCAAGCAAGTGGCTTCGACGAATTCGGTAAGGACCAAAGTGAGATGCTGGTGAGAAGAGGCACTAAGAACAGCAGCAATGGTCGGTCTTTTCTCCATCTGCCTCGCTGCCATTCAAAAACGGCCATGGCAACCACAAGGACCCAAAGCGTCCCACCGGTGGCACCGAGCCATTTGTACCATTGGACGAAAATAGGTGTACCGTTAAATGTGTTGCCAAGATTTAACCATGGAAAGGCCAATCCCCAATGGTCGTGCAACTTTTCAAAGGCAATCCAGCTGGCAAAAATTGGCATATAGGCTAATGCGCTCCACCCTTCCACTTTTGGAAATCTGCGAATCATCGTCGAAGACCTTGCGCCCAACCAAAGCGCCGCGGCCATCAAGGCACCGTTAATGAATACTGTAGCAATGACTCCTAATGGATGGGCATTGGCAATCCAATATGTCGTGGCCGCATTCCAAAGTGCGGTTACCAGGTAGAGTTTCAAAAATGCTCTGCCCGGACGAAAAGCCAACTCGAGGAGCAGGACAAAAGCGGGAATAATCAAAAGTCCCAACACGGGGATGTTCCAAGCAGCAACCAATAAAAGAGTCGCAGCCAACATGATTTTCCAATCCGACAAAGGGCGCAGTAGAGACATAGTGCCAAAATAATGCATCTTTGCACTGCATGAAACACATTCCAAATCTTTTAACACTCGCCAACGCTGTCTGTGGTATGATGGCCATCTATTTTGTGATGAATGCGAGTAGTACAGGTCTAGCTATAAGCCTTATCGCTGCTGCTACTTTCGACATGTTCGACGGTTGGGCGGCTCGCAAAATTGGCACCTCATCAGAACTTGGTAAACAGTTAGATTCACTAGCCGATGCCATCTCATTTGGGGCGACCTCTGGATTTTTATGGTCTAGCATACTGGCAGACTATGGACACATGCCCCAACCTTGGGCAATGTTCATTGGAGCACTTGTCACGGCATCCAGCGTCTACCGACTCGGAGTTTTTAATACCCTTGAAGGAGGTTCCAAAGATTTTATCGGCATGCCCACTCCTGCCAACGCACTGTTCGCACTCGGCTTGTGGTCTTGGATGGGACGATGGGACAATTGGGAATGGATCATGCAACTTGAAGGCACGGCATTACTCATCTGGCATCTTGGGCTAGTAATTTTAGCACTCTATACCGTGTACTGGCAAAATGCCTCGTTTAAAGTCATGAGTCTCAAAGGTGGAGGCTCAAAGGGGCGGAAATGGGGACAATATGCGCTGTTTGGAATTTTCGCAATAATGATTCCTTTTTTTGGTGCGTTGAGCATTTCAATTGTCGTATTTTTGCTGCCAATAATTAGCGGCTTAGCCCTCCGTGGCGAAGCGCAACACCATTAAAAACACAAACATGAAATTCACTGCTGAAATCAATGTGATGCCACTAAAGGCGCTTTTGGATCCTCAAGGAAAAACCGTTGGTGCGAACCTAAAAAACATCGGGTTGGACGCTCTATCTAATGTTCGCATTGGTAAGCACATCACCTTGGAGGTTGAGGCGGATTCTAAAGAGCAAGCAGAAGCAATGGTGAAAGAAGCGAGCGAAAAGCTTTTGATCAATCCTGTTATGGAGTCGTTTGACTTTACTGTGACAGAAGCGTAAGCAAAGGTCGCTTTGAATTTTCTAGCGCATTTACATCTAAGCCCGAACCTCCCAGAGGTTCGGGTTTTTAATTTTACAGCCGATGGCTTTAAGGGGCGGGCGTGGCGTGAAGGTTCAACTGCCGCACAACGCTTAGGCGTGGATTTACATCGTCATATCGATGAATTTGCGGATGCCCACGAGTTAAGTAAACGGGCTAAGCAATTGTTGCACCCTCATGTCGGCAAATATGCTGGAGTAGCGCTCGACCTGCTTGGCGATTATTTTCTTCATAGGCATTGGTCATGGGCGCAAACCCAAATGGATAGAGTCGACCGAACCGCCAATCACTTCATTGGACAATGTTTGGACGAGATCGCAGGCAACCAGGATCTATTGAAAGGCCGTGCATCGAGGATGGCACCTTTCTTATTACGGGAAAATTGGCTGATGTCCTATGAAACTTTGGACGGGTTGCGCGCAGCAGCAGCAGGCATTTCGCACCGCCATCCCGGAGGAGATGGGTTGGCGAGCTACTTTGCAAAAGGATTGGAAGGAGACTTAAACCTTTTCGAACCATGGTTTTTGGGCATGTATGAGGAGCTTGCAAAATCGGCTACCGCATTTTGGAGCGAACATCCAGATTGGGAGCAACTTCAAGAAGGGAATGTCTAATGAGAACCTCGACCATTGTATCTTTGCTTAAACTTTTACCAGCATGATTTACATCAAGCGTAAAGAACACTTCTGTGCTGCTCACAAATTGTGGAACGACAAATGGGATGCTGAAACAAACAAACGCATCTTTGGAAAGTGTTCAAATGAAAACTACCACGGCCATAACTTCGAGTTGGAAGTGACGGTTCGCGGAGAAATCGACCCCGATACGGGGTTTGTAATGAACCTCTTCGACCTCAAACAAATTGTTCGAGAACATATCATCGATGTGGTTGATCACAAAAACTTGAATTTAGATATCGACTTCATGGCGGGCAAGCAGCCCACTGCGGAGATCATTGCCTATGAATTTTGGAACATCCTCGCTCCGAAAGTTGCGGAACACGGGGCGGAATTGCACAAAATCCAATTGGCAGAAACACATAATAACATCATAGAATACTACGGAGAATGAGCAAAGCCTATGTATTTCCGGGCCAAGGTGCCCAGTACCCAGGAATGGGAAAAGACTTGTACGAAAACCACAAGGAAGCACGCGAACTTTTCGAAACTGCAGACCGCGTCTTAGGTTTTGAATTGAGTAAAATCATGTTCGAAGGAACAGATGAGGAACTCAGACAAACCAAGGTTACGCAACCCGCTATTTTCACTATGAGTGTGATTATGGCGAAATTGATGGGCAATGACTTCCAGCCTGATATGGTAGCCGGTCACAGCTTGGGTGAATTTTCAGCCCTATGTGCCGCTGGTGCTTTGAACTTCACGGATGCATTAACCTTGGTGAGTAAACGTGCCATGGCCATGCAAAAAGCTTGTGAAAAGAACCCCTCCACAATGGCAGCCGTTCTTGGACTCGAAGATGCTGTAGTAGAACAAATCTGCGCGGAAATTGACGGCGTAGTGGTTGCCGCGAACTATAACTGTCCTGGACAGTTGGTGATCTCAGGAACCATTAGCGCTGTAGAAGCGGCCTGTACAAAGGCTACCGAGGCTGGGGCGCGTCGCGCATTAGTACTTCCTGTTGGTGGTGCATTTCACAGCCCGTTAATGGAACCTGCTCGTGCAGAATTAGCTGCTGCCATTGAAGCCACTGAATTTAACACCCCTGTTTGTCCAGTGTACCAAAACTCTGTTGCCAAGGCTGTTCAGACTCCGAGTGAAATCAAAAAGAATTTGATCGACCAGTTAACAGCACCGGTAAAATGGACGCAAAGTGTTCAAGAGATGATGGCCGATGGGGCCACCCATTTCGTAGAGTGTGGACCAGGCAAAACCTTACAAGGATTGATTAAGAAAATTGACCGCGCCAATGAAGTCAGCGGCGTGAGTTTCGAATAATGAAAGAAGTAACCTGGAAGAGCCCATCGAACATCGCCCTAGTAAAATATTGGGGTAAATATCCGGTTCAAATACCGGCCAATCCTTCTATTAGCTTTACCCTGAGTGCTGCAGCGACTACAACCACATTGAAGTACGCTCCTGGAAACGGCCAAATTGAAGTATTTCTCGAAGGCGTCTCTACTCCAAGTTTTCTTCCCAAAATAAAAACGTTCCTAGAACGTACCGCTGAGCAATTTCCCTTTGCTGGCACGCTTGATATGGAAATTCATACTTCGAACAGCTTTCCGCACAGCTCGGGAATCGCCTCTTCTGCCTCTGGCATGAGCGCATTGGCCTTGTGCTTGATGAGCGTGAAGCAAGCGCTGGGGTTATCAATAGGAAATTTCTTTGAAGAAGCAAGTGAGGCGGCAAGACTAGGCTCAGGTTCAGGTTCACGCAGTGTCTATGGACCTTTAGCCGCGTGGGGAACACACCGGGACATTACGGGGAGTTCTGATCGATGGGCTGTTTCCTATGACGATGTTGCAGACGTATTTAAGAGTTTTCAAGACACCATATTATTGGTAGACAAAGGCGAAAAAGTAGTAAGCTCCACCGTCGGTCATGGCCTAATGGAAGGACACACCTACGCAGAGGCAAGGTTTGCTCAAGCACACACGAATCAAAGTGAACTTTTGACCTGCATGCGCAATGGTGATATCGAAGGATTTGGAGCCATCGTGGAAAGCGAAGCCCTGACACTTCATGCCATGATGATGAGTTCCCGCCCCTATTTCATTCTTATGAAACCAAATACCCTCAAGGTGATTGAAGCCATTTGGGCATTTCGCGAAAAAACGGGCAACCCATTGTATTTCACCCTTGATGCTGGCGCAAATGTGCACCTACTCTACCCCAAATCACATAAAGATGTAATTTTGCAGTTCATAGACAGTGACTTACGAACTTTTTGCAAGGACGGTAGTTATCTATGTGACGAAGTTGGTCAAGGACCTAAACAGCTATAAATGGAAAAGAATCCGCTCTTTTACGGTAAAGTGCTTCTCTTTGGGGAATACGGCATCATTAAGGACAGCATGGGCCTTTCGATCCCGCATACCTATTACAAAGGAGCGTTCCAATTCTCTGAGGAGCATAATGCCACTCAATTAAAGAGCAGTGACAATCTCCGCAAATACATCGCTTACCTAAAGTCTGAAACGGCTCCTTGCGCATTCGATTTCGAAGCATTCGAATTGGACCTTAACAACGGGCTTTACTTTGACTCTTCAATTCCTCAGGGATTTGGCGTTGGATCTTCAGGAGCTTTGGTAGCTGCCATTTATGACCGCTATTGCACCCACAAAATTTCTGCGAATCCTGAGCAGGCATCGGACATTAAAGCGTTAAAGAGCATATTCTCTTGGATGGAAAGCTATTTCCACGGAAAAAGTAGCGGTATTGATCCTACCATCTGTTATCTCGGACTTCCTCTATTAATTAAGAGCAAGGATAACTTGGGAACGGTCCAGCTTCCTGCCTCTGCAGAAGCAGGCTCTGGCGCGGTATTCCTTTTGAACAGCGGTGCCCCTGGCGAGACTCAACCCATGGTGGAGATCTTCATGGAAAAACTCAAAGAAGAAGGCTTCCGCAATATGCTGAAGAACCAATTCATTAAGTACAATGATGCTTGTATTAAAGCATTCGTTAAAGGTGACCGAACGCCATTATTCCAAAATCTTAAAAAACTGAGTGCACTCGTACTCGATAATTTTGATCCAATGATCCCTAAAGGCTTCCATGATTTATGGCGCGAGGGATTAGAAAGCGAGGAATACTACCTCAAACTCTGTGGATCAGGTGGCGGTGGTTTTGTCATGGGCTTTACCCGTGATTACGAAAAAGTCAAGACTAAATTTGAAGGGTTCTCCCCAGAAGTGGTTTACAGATTTTGACAGCCATCAATCGCCGCCGTTACTCCCTCTTAAAAATCCTCGCCTTACTCAGCCAAATACGCTGGTATAATGTGTTGTTACTCGTACTGGGTCAATATTTAGCTTCGCTTTTCGTTTTTGAAGAACGGTTTGACCGATTAGATACGGCCAAAGACATCGGCACTCATTTGACCATTTGGTCCTCAGCGCTCGTTTTAATTTTCGGTTTTTTAATCAATAGCTTCTATGATTTGGAGCGTGATAGCATTAATCGGCCAAAGCAGACCGCTTTCGAACGATTGGTTAGACAAAGCACGTCACTTAGAATCGCGATCATATCGTTGTTGCTCGGATTAGGGCTCGCTTATACGGTGAGCTACAAAGCCCTACTATTCTATGGAGTATATGCTGCCTTGTTGTGGTTCTATAGCCATAAACTTCGGAAGATACCGATGCTCGGCCATGTAAGCGCTGCTTTCATCGGTTTGATGCCCTTCTTTGGCATCAGCGTCTACCATCAGTACTTCAGCTGGCACACCATTGCCTTCGGCGGCTTGGTCGGCCTGGCCTTATTTGCTCGGGAATTGCTCAAAGACCTTATCATGGTCAAAGGTGATACCCTTATGGGTAAATCCACTGTGGCAAATGAGTTTGGAGAGGACCAAACACGCCTTGCTTTGATTATAACAAGTGGTATTGCCTGGATACCGGCATTTTTTACCGAAGCTTGGTTTAGCAATTACGCGCAATATGGAATGCTTGGCATCCTCGTACTCCTAAGTGTGGCGAATACCTTGACTTTAGCAGCTAAGGGAAATCGTGCGCTACGTTGGGCACATTTGTGCTATAAGTTGGTATTGGTCATTGGTGTATTGACCATCCCTTTTCTATAGACTTATCGGATGATGTTCAAGATGCCTTCTTTAATGGCAATCTCGTCAAACGGCAATCGGACCAGTAGTCTCCATGAGTAAGACCCCATAGGTAGCGGCTTTCCGTCGACTGTTCCATCCCAACAATCATTCTCATCGGTTGAACTGTAGACCGGATTACCCCATCGATTGAATACTTGGAAGTCGATCGCTTCGAAGCCTACGCCCTTGATTTCATAACAGTCGTTCACACCATCATTATTGGGCGAAAATGCCGTAGGTATGTAGAGGTAAAAATCTGTTTCAACCGCTACAATCAAAGTGATGCTATCGATACAGCCGAAATCGCTCGTTACGACCTGGGTTACTTCATAATCACCCGGACGAGAGAAATCGTATTCAAAACTTTCTCCAGTAATCACCGTTGAATCTAAATACCAAGTCCAACTCACTTCGTTTTGCGCTTTTTCATCAAAGGCTACGCGCAAAGGAACGTATGGATCATTCAAGTATTGGAATCCTGCGGATGGCTTGGGCATATTTATCGCCATAGCACTATCAATCAAGAGCACCTGACAACCGTCTGATACACTGAATGGCACAAAGGTGCTGTCTTGCCAAGGCATGATAGAACGTGGATTGTTCTGAGTCAGATTATCCAACCAATAAAAAGTGAGTGGATCTTGCCCTCCATAATAAACAGGGCTTAAATAGGCTGAATCACCCGGACATACGCGAATGGTATCTCGCTCATACACCATCGGTGAATATGGCTTTAGGAATAAATCTTGGGTGAAGATCATCGTATCTCCACACTCATCGAACATGATATAAGTGAATGTGGTGTCAAAATCTACTTGGACCCAACGTGAGGGTACAAAGGCACTGTCGTTCAACCAAAAACCGTCATAAGTTCCTTCATAGGAGATATTTGTAGTTATTAATTCTACGCTATCGCCCGGGCAGTTGACAGTATCGGATGGTGCGTTCAGTGTCAATGTTCCGTTTAACGTATCCTTATCGCGGATATAGTATTCAAAACGGTGTACAGGGTAGTTGTAACAATCCGTGTAGACGTAATCTTGAACGATCACCAAAGCTTCGTTCGCCTCAGCGATATTATCATCGTATACCCAAAACTCTAAGGTATCGGCTGTTTCGTATGGGTCAAGAGTAATGGTATCAGGCAAAACAGAAAAATCCACCCCCTCAACGGCTGTACTGAGATTGGTATCCACATAAATCGGAATCTTCATCTCAATACCCAAATTCGCGGAACGCGAGAATATTATTTCATTTTTATTGCACCCTTCCACCAGCAACGAATCCGTAAAGGAGTTCCCTACATTCGTGTTTTGGGTGAAAGCAATCTCCGGTCCTTTCAGTGATTTCTCTTCCAAGAACACCGCAGAACTCAACGCTGCATCGCTCACATTAGCAAGTTTCAAACGAATGGTATACCAACCGCCACATTGCACCTCAGCCTGTGCCGTGAACTTATCGGTATACCCGTCTAAGGTCACTATAGATCCATTAGAACTATTGTAGTAAGCACTATGGGCTACAAAGTTCGGATTAGCTGAAGAGCAATTGGATGCCGGGTAGCTTCCCGAAGGGCTTCCAGAGTTGATGGTATTCACCGCAATTGGCACGGTTGTACCTGGAATGGTAGCGATATTTTTTACGATGGATCCATTGGTTGGAGCGGTAACTCCATCGATGTAAGGACCTTCTAGAAAAAACCCAAAAACATCATTAAAGCTACTACAGGTATATCCATCATACTCATGTGATCCAAAACAGTAATTAAACTTGATAGAATCCGATTGCGCTATAAAGCTGAACTCTATACTCACCATATCCTTGATCGCAAAGCCAGAACTTCCTAGCGTACTTAATACACTCGAGAGCTCGCTGTCTGTAAACGTTGTATTGTTTCCATTACCAGGGCTGCTAGCGATCACATCTGAACTCTGTTGTGCCGCTACCATGACGATACCCGATTGCACCGGAAATGAGGTGTCGTTGGCCTCAAAGTATCCTATTTGCGTTGTGTTCGGCTGAGTAAGATTAAACCCATTTTGCCCCATATTGTAGATACTCAAGTTCGAGTCTACAAGAATGTTTGATGCCATCCAATATGGATTTTTGTACGTACCGTTTGTACTTACGGTCATACTGGGTTGAGCATAAACAAAGGCTGAAAGAATCAACCCAAAAGCGAGTAGGGTTTTGCGCATGCCCGAATATAGAAAATTAATAGATTTCATCAACCAACAATTCCTAGGTCTTACCTTTGGGAGAAACCCATAATTATCAGCATAATGAACCCAAAATCTTACATTGATTCTCACAAGCAACGCATGTTGGACGAATTGTTTGAACTATTGCGCATTCCTTCCATTTCAGCCGATCCCGCATACAATGACGCCGTGGCTCAATGCGCCGATCACATTGCTGCTCACATGAAAGGATTGGGAATTCAAAATGTAAGCATTTACCCTACCAAAGGGCACCCTATTGTCTATGGTGAGTTCCTGGTGGATGCAAGCCTACCAACCGTTTTGGTCTATGGCCACTACGATGTGCAACCGGCAGATCCTATTGAATTATGGGACAACGACCCTTTTGATCCAATTATTAAAACCACTGAAATTCATCCGGAAGGTGCCATTTTCGCTCGTGGCGCATGTGATGACAAAGGACAAATGTTCATGCACCTCAAGGCATTCGAGATTCTTCAAGCCGAAGGAGGAGTACCCTGCAATGTAAAATTCATGATCGAAGGGGAAGAAGAAGTTGGATCCTCAAACCTAGGTCCATTCTTGAAAGAGCACAAAGAGATGCTTGCTTGCGATACTATTCTCATATCAGATACCGGAATGATTGCCAACGATACTCCAAGCATAACGACGGGTCTTCGCGGTCTCAGCTATGTAGAAGTTGAGATTACAGGCCCAAACCGAGACTTGCACAGCGGTCTTTATGGCGGTGCTGTAGCGAACCCCATCAACATCCTTACTCAAATGGTTGCCAGCCTGCACAACGAAAAAGGCGAAATCACCGTCGACGGATTTTACGATGGTGTCGAGGTTGTTTCAACCGAAGAACGCGCCTTAATGGCACAAGCACCTTTCAGCCAAGAAGCATTCAAAAAATCTATAGGTATCTCTGATGTTTGGGGTGAAGAAGGCTATTCTACCCCGGAACGCACAAGCATTCGCCCAACCTTGGACGTCAATGGAATTTGGGGTGGTTATATTGGCGAAGGTGCTAAGACCGTTATTCCTTCAAAAGCGTATGCGAAAATCTCTATGCGTTTGGTTCCTGGTCAAGATCCAGATGCAATTACTGAGAAATTCACTCAACATTTCATAAGTATAGCTCCAAGTAGTGTGAGCGTAAAAGTAACCCCACACCATGGTGGACTCCCCTATGTAACCCACAGTTCGGATCCTGCCTACCAGAGCGCTTCTGCAGCCTATGAGAAAACTTTTGGCAAACCTGCACTTCCAGTACGAAGCGGTGGTTCTATTCCAATTGTTGCATTATTCGAGCAGATTTTAGGCGCAAAAAGTATCCTTATGGGCTTCGGTTTAGATAGCGATGCAATTCACAGCCCTAACGAGCATTACGGCGTGTTTAACTACTTCAAAGGCATTGAAACCATTCCTTACTTCTACCACAATTACACCAATCAAATGAAGTAATGAGCAACAACCTTCATCGCAGCAAAAGCCTGTATCTACAGCAGCACGCGGGTAACCCGGTGCATTGGCAAATGTGGGATAATGCTGTATTGGAGGCGGCAAAAGCCAAGAATCAACTGCTCATCATTTCAATCGGTTACTCAAGCTGCCATTGGTGCCATGTCATGGAGCATGAAAGCTTCGAGGACGAGGAAGTGGCGCTGCTGATGAACGCGCATTACACTTCAATCAAAGTTGACCGCGAGGAACGCCCCGATATCGACGCGCGTTACATGGCTGCCGTTCAACTGATGACAGGGCAAGGCGGGTGGCCGTTGAATTGTATTGCGCTACCGGATGGCACGCCCGTTTGGGGCGGAACGTATTTCTCAAAGTCCGATTGGCTGGCCGCCCTTGAGCAAATTGCCACCATGTATTTCGATGATCCAAATACGGTTATTGAATACGGCAATAAGTTGAAAAGCGGCCTCGCTGAAATGGTAGAGGTGAACAAGAACCCAGAGAAAAATTCCTTTTCCAAAAGTGATTTAGAAGATGTTCTAGTGCCATGGATGCGGAGTTGGGACAGGCAATGGGGCGGAATGAATAGGGCACCAAAATTTCCAATGCCAAGCAATTATCATTACTTATTGCGGTACGGAGTGTTATCGGGTCATTCGGAGGTACAAAACTACCTGCACTTGAGTTTGGAGCGAATGTCCTACGGCGGATTATTTGATTTCGTGCACGGCGGATTTACGCGTTATGCCACGGACCGATTCTGGAAAGTTCCACATTTCGAGAAAATGCTGTACGACAATGCCCAACTCTTAGGTCTTTTTGCTAGCGCTCAGCGTCACCGCCCTTCAAAACATTATGAAGCTGTGCTTCTGCAAACGAAGTCATTTCTTGAACATTGGATGCAACTGAACAATGGCCTTTTTGGAGCGGCCCTCGACGCCGATTCTGCTACGCCAGAATCGATTAGGGAAGAAGGCGGCTTCTATACTTGGACGCAAGAAGAACTTCAGGATCTCGACTTGTGGGATACGCCCCTTTTTAAAGCCTACTTTGATTTGGGACCCAATGCGAAGTGGGAAGGAAAATATATACTCCATCGAACACAATCAGATCTCGAGTTCTCCCAAGAACACGGCGTCCCTGTGGAAGTCCTTTTGGAACACGTTCACCAATGGCGGGAAACATTGGTAAAGGCGAGCCAGCTTAGAAACTACTCTCATAAAAAACCTGCTCTCGACCCTAAAGCATTGGTTTGTTGGAATGCCTTAGTTATTCAAGGTTTTGCTCAAGCCCATTGGGCACTTCCAGATGCAGGATTTGATACGGCAGCAATTGATCTTCTCGAAACCCTTTGGGACAACGCTTTTGTCAACGGGGAACTTTGCCATCAGATAATTGAAAGCGATGCAGAAGGGATGGCTTTTTTAGATGATTACAGTTCACTTGGAAATGCATTGGTGGAATGCTATAGCCTTCAAGCGGATCAAAAATTTCTCGACCGCGCCGCAATATTGGGCCGTCTTATTAAAAAGAAGTTCCCTTCGACTTCAGAACTTATTTTCCGACCTTATAGTTCTGAAATTCAAGAAGCATGGCAGACGCATATCGAGGTTGAAGACAATGTTATTCCAAGTGCGAATGCGATGTGTGCACATTTTTTTTGGCGACTTGGTGAGCTCTTGGAAAATACAGATTATACCGATTGGGCAAAGGAAGCCCTTCATGCCATGCACCCTAAGGTGTTTCGCTTTGGTCCAAGTTATTCTGAATGGCTAAGCCTTGCCTTGCTTGAAGCATATGGTCAAAATGAAATGGTAGTTTGCGGACCGGAGGGGAAATCGGCAACCCAACAACTTACCAAAGAAAGTTATGCGCCTACCACTCCTATCTATTGGAGCGACCGTCACAATAACCATCCTTTGTTTATAGGCCGATTCAAGTCTGAGCATACCCAATTCTTCTTATGTCAAAACCGAGCATGTGGTCTGCCGGTTCAAACTGTTGCTGAAGCACGCGAACTATGGAGCAACCAATAAGACGTTGTGGATGGTGCGAAGGCATCAGTCTTTACGAAGCGTATCACGATCAGGAATGGGGCCGCCCTGTATTGGATGAAACCAAAATGTTCGAGTTTCTTCTGTTAGAGACATTTCAAGCCGGTTTAAGTTGGATCACCGTGCTTAAAAAACGAGAAGCATTTCGCACCGTTTTTCATGGATTCAACATTAGCAGAGTAGCTGCCATGGGTGATCAAGAATTGGAAGCTGCCATGAAAAATCCGGGCATCATTCGCAATAAAGCTAAAATTCTAGCTGCCGTTAACAATGCCAAATGCGTCGAAGCACTTCATGCGCAGGGTACTTCTTTAGTAGATTTTTTCTGGAACTATGTGGACGGGAAGCCGCTTGTGAATCATTGGAAAACGATTAATGAAATTCCACCGCTAACCCCATTGGCAGAGCAGATTTCAAAAGACTTGAAGAAACTGGGGTTCAAGTTTGTTGGACCTACAGTGATTTACGCGCACATGCAGGCGACAGGGATGGTAAACGACCACTTAGTGGATTGTTCGTTTCGCGAGGGTTAGAACCACTTCTTTTTGGACTTTTCCGCTACAAAATCCTTTAGGTAGAACGGCTCGAAATAGGCAACATCGACCTTCTGCTGAAGACCTTCTGCTATGAACTTTGCCATATTCTTGGCCGAAGGAAAGGCGGATGGTGCTATTGTCCAATTAAAACCTGCCTCTGAAAGTAAATCGCTCATTTTCGAATTGCAATCCCCGAGTACAGTTACATCAATTTGGTCTCGAAGTGGAGCCCAAGCTTGCTCGTTTACAATAACCGCCTCTACAGGACCTTTTGACAGAACTTGTGATCCTGTTTTTTCCCAAACCTGAGCGAATACCTCGTCCCTACGTGCATCCAGTACGGTTATAACTGTACCTGTATTAATTGTACTGAAATCAAAACAGGCAAGGGTTGGCATAGAATACAGTGGCACATTAAGTGCATAAGCCAAACCCTTTGCTGTGCTTACGCCTATGCGCAAACCCGTGTATGAGCCCGGGCCTTCTCCTACTACAATTCCTTGAAGTTCACGCAGGGATATTCCTTGTGCAGCTACTAATTCTTGAATGATGGTATGAAGACGTTCGCCGTGAATAAATCGGTCCCCATACTCATCTGTATGAGCAACGAGCTGCCCGTCGCGAACGAGAGCAACGCTACAATTCTTCGTAGAAGTCTCTATGCACAGGAGCATCGGAACTATTTTTCTTTGATCTTGGCTCCTTTGAGCAAATTTCTACTCACTGCGCTATAAGGACCAGTAATAATCTTGGTAGAATCCTCGATTCCCGTGACCATGATGAACTCATCATCTTGGATTCCACTCTTTACCAATCTTAAATCCGCCTTAGTTCCGTTCGGCAAAAAGACAACCTCGAATTTTTCACTCGCATCGGCTAGCGCCTCATCAATAACGCGAGCCTTATCTGTAGTGTCCTTGCGTACACCCACCGCCACAATTGGCACAACTAGCGCATCCTTTACCTTGTTGGTTATAATGTCCACAGTGGCAGTCATTCCAGGTCGGAAGGGATGCGTGCCGTACTGCGCTTGTAGCTTTGTATAGCTCTCGTTAAGCACTCGAATTTTCACTTCGAAGTTGGTCACTTGGTCGGCAGATGCTCCCATCGTCAGCTTTGCGCTATTGGCAATCTCGCTCACCACTCCTTTAAATGTTTCCCCTAAAAACGCATCGATCTCGATGAGGGTGGTGTCCCCCATCGCTACTTTGACAATATCATTTTCGTTGACCTCAACCAATACTTCCATCGCGTTTAAATCTGCAATTCGAAGCATTTCCGTTCCGGTCATCGTCGCAGTTCCTACCACTCGCTCACCTAACTCTACATCGAGCTGGCTCACGGTACCACTAATGGGTGATACAATGGTGGTACGCTTTAGATTTTTATAGGCCTCATCAAGATTCGCCTCCGCACTTTGGAGCTGATAACGCGAGGCTTCCTCTTGCAATTCAGTAATAGAAATTGCACGCTGGGCTGCATCAAATTCTTGCTCAGAAATGGCTCCTTTCTCGAAGAGCACCTGATTGCGCTTCCAAAGTTTTTCAGCTTCCACAAGAGCGGCTCGGCTCTGTGCCAAACTAGATTTTGCGCTGTTGACAGCGGCACGCGCGCGGGTGATTGCGCTTTCATAGATATCCGCATTGATGCGAACCAAGACATCGCCTTCAGCTACTTGTTGGCCTTCTACAACATTTACCTCGATAATTTCTCCACTTACCTCCGGACTCATCTTAACTTCTACCTCAGGTTGAATTTTACCACTCGCTGTCACAGTCTCTATAACTGTGCGCTTGTGTGCGTAACCTACTTCAACCTCTATGGCATCACCACTTCCGCCAATCCAGCCTTGCTTTTTCGCAGCAACCATTCCAATGATGGCAACGACAGCTACGGCACCTACTATCTTATAATTTAATTTCATGGGGCTTTTAGTTAAAGGGTGATTTGATTGAAAAGGTAAAACTCAAGCACCTTCACTTTGAATAAGTAATCGTATTTCGATTGAATGGCACGACTTTCAGCCGCCACATATTGATTCTGACTTAAACTAAAATCAAAGGCACTTATCGTTCCGAGCTCGAAATTTGTCCGAGCATTTTCCAGTGCTTCCTTGGAGGCTTCGGCCGCACTTTTAGAGGCTTCATAAACGGCCAAAGCACCAACAGCATCTAGATACGCACGCTCGATTGTTTGGCGCACATTGAGTTCAGATTGACGCAAGTCTAAATATGCATTGTGCTCTTGGATTTTTGCGCGTTGTACTGCACTGTGCACTTGTCCGCTGTTAAAAATTGGAACTTGAATGCCAATACCAACAAATTGGTTCCAGTTGTCCATGAGTTGATTTCCCACCGTGTATTCTACCATACTATTTGGATCGGGCACATAGATTTCTTGCGGGACCTGGTCTATGGAACCTGTAACTGGATTCTCTACCAAAGTGTACGTGGTTAAGGTGTAATAATCGGTAAAATATGGCAAGCCCTGAACGTAATTGGAATTCAACTGCGCCGAGAAAGCTACGGAAGGATACCTTCCTCCTGCAGCCAACTTAGCAGCATATTCGGATGCACTGATATTGGCCTGCGCCAACTTCACACTAGGCTGCTTCTCCACAGCAGAGGCTAACAATTCTTCATTGTTGTAGCCCCGCATCGCTCCAGCACTTAGGTCTACCTCAGGAGCAACGACATCAAATGACTCGAAATCTTCCTCCAATTGAAGCATTTGATACAACATCAATTTACTCAACACTAAAGCATTTCTTGTGCTTATGGCATTGCCTTCATCTGACTTTACTTGAGCCATGGCCTGCAAGTAATTGTCTTTAGATAATGCACCGTTTTCATACAAGATTTGCGTGCGTTTAAAACTTTGCTCAGATGCTTTTAATTGCTCCTCTGCGACTTCCAAAAGTTGCTTGTTTACGAGAATCTGTAAATAAGAAGACGCCACACTGATTGAGACATTGTTTCTCAGTTCGTCAAGCTGGTACAAGGCCGCCACCTCATTCATTTTAGCCTGCTGCAACTGGTTGTAGTTTCTCCCCCCTCCAAATAAGGTCCAATTAGTCGAAGCGGTCGTCCCTAAGGTTTGGCGAGAACCAGGTTGACGCGTATTGGAGATTGGATCGATCGTTAATCCAAAGTTCCAATAATAGCCGCCATTTAGATTAATTGAAGGGAGAAACGCCAATTGGCTCTGCAACGTATTGACCTCTGCAAGTTCCAAAGTATTTTGACCGCGTTGAATCTCTAAGTTGTGTGTTGCCGCGTGCTCGATACAAGCGTTAAGCGTCCAGGCGTCTTGAGCAAGTACTGGGTTACCCAATACACATTGGATCGAAAGCAAGAGAATGGGATAGAGTCGTCGCATACCAATTGGAGGTTAAAGGTAGACCCGAAGATACTACTATTTAGAAGCTTTCTTCGCCCTATACATGCGGTAAGCGATGCCACTAATGATCAAATACGGGAAGATCATCAAATATAAAATCCCGTAATTAAGTCCTGCGCCAAAGCCCCCCTCATTCGCCGTTTCTGCAACAGCTTTGCACATACTGCATTGTGCAGAAGATAAGAATGGAAGTGCTAGCGCAACAATGAGGAATAATTTCTTCATCAGTAGTAAGGTTGCATAAAGAGGTATACCAAGACCCCTGTCAATGCCACATAAAGCCACACTGGATATGCAAACTTCACGATCTTTTTATGACGCTTTATATCATTGGTCCAACCGCGGTATATGCTCAACAACGCGAGAGGTATTACGGGGACGCTGAGTATAATGTGTGAAATCAAAATGAAGAAATACACCATTCTGATTGTACCCTCACCGCCAAACTTCGCACTAGGGTGTGTCAAATGGTAAATCACATATGAGATCAAAAACACACTACTCAACACAAATGCGCTGAGCATAAAAGTTCTATGCATGGTGATGTTTTTGCCTTTGATGGCAATCCCTGCGCACACCAACAAAACAAACGTACTTCCATTCAATACCGCATGGAACAGAGGTAGATTGCTTACTGCACTATCTTCTTCTATTCCGAGACCTGCCTTCCAACTTGGAGGGATGATCATTAGTAGCGCAACGGCCACGGGAATCAATATGCTCACCACAGTGATGGTGCGCATAATTAGTTTATCAGACTTTGTATTACTCATCTTTTTGATTGTGTTTGTCACGCTCGTATTCCGCAATCAAAACTTTAATATCGTCTTCCAGATCATTCAACTGCGTTACATCTAAAACATCATAAGAGCCAACAATGTTCCCCAAATCGTCCCTTCTGCTTCGAATGTGTCCGTCCCAATCGATAATTATGGCACTTGTACTGTGCAAAAAACCACCTTCAGCCGTTTGATCCTCAAATGCATTGAGGTATACCGCTTTCGCCAAGCTGTAGATGTCCTCTTTTGAACCGGTTAAAAAGCTCCATTTTGAAGCATCATAATTGCGCTCTTGCTCATAAGCCTTTAAGGCAGCCGGCGTATCCTTCTCGGGATCAACTGTAATACTTACCAGCTTGAACTGGTCGTATCCTTTAAATCGTTTCTGAATCTCATTCAAGTGAAAATTCATCGCAGGACAAATGGTCGGGCATGTCGCAAAGAAGAAACTCAAGACGTAAATGGTTGAATCCAATTCCGCGTTGGTCACCAAAGCACTATCTGTACCGTAGAATTCAAATTCAGGTATCGTATAATGAAGCGTATCAAAACCCTCCTCAGTAGCCTCAACTTTATCCGGCCCTACATAATCCAATGTTTGGAAAAAGACCTCGCTTTGACCGTAAACAAAAAATAGATAAAGCAACGCGGGCAGCACTAATACACTGATTAGTACTGCCCGGTTAAATAGGGATTTATTTGCCATTACTGAAACAAGTATGAACCTTCAGTAAGTAAGATAAATGTCAAATACGGGATGAGGATAAGCGCTGGAAGGTACAAAGCGTACTTCATTGCTTTATGCTCAAACTTAACGTGCATGAATACCTGAACAATGTACGCAGCCTTAACGAGGGTAAGGATAATAAATACATAGTTCAAGATTGAGGTGCCGAACATTTGTGTCAACATGAATTCAGGTTTGATAATACCTAAAACAACCTCAACTGTTGTGATAATTAATAGGATCCAGAAAATCTTCCAAATCCACCAAGTTCCTTTGTGATCTGCCATGACGGTATGCTTTTAGACTAGATAGAAGAATGTAAATACGAATACCCACACAAGGTCAACGAAGTGCCAGTACAAACCAACCTTCTCTACCATGCGGTAATGACCTCTGCGCTCGTACGTTCCCAACAAAATGTTGTAGAAAATCACGAAGTTGATTACTACCCCAGAGAATACGTGGAAACCGTGGAATCCAGTAATGAAGAAGAAGAAGTTTGCAAACTGCTTACGTCCATATTCATTACGCGTCATATTCGCTCCTTGCACAACGTCACCGTTCTCCAAGAATGCTACTGAAGCAGCGTGGTCAAATTTCTCGCCTGCCTTACCCGGCTCCTGCAAGTAATATGCTTCATTTGCTTTCAACGCAGCCAATACCTCAGCCTTGGTGAAAGTCTCACCGTGATTGCTTGCGTGGCCATTTTCCATACCGTGCACAAGCTGACTAAAGCTCAAACGCTCACCTTCCTCGTTGTATACGTGAAGAATTTCTGCATGGTCAGTTTCGATGGCACCGCTATCTCCTGAGATGAAGTGGTACCACTCCCAAGCCTGTGAGCCTACGAAAATCAACCCACCAATGATGGTCAGCAACATCCAGTTGGTAACTGCACTACGCTGCATTTTCTCACCGGCATTTACTGCCAATACCATTGTAACAGAAGACATGATGAGAATGAAGGTCATCAAGGCTACATAGAGCAATGGTTGGTCACCTTCCAAACCTGGGAAGTGCGTAAATACGTTCTCTGCAATCGGCCAAGTCTTTTCGTACTTGAAGCGCATTAGACCATAAGCAGTCAAGAATCCAGAGAATGTCAATGCATCAGAAAGCAAGAAAAACCACATCATGAGTTTTCCATAGCGAGCTCCTAGTGGTCTAGAACCTCCACCCCAGTGGTCTTGTTCGTGCGTCATATCAGCGGATGAAGCCATAACGGTTGGTTTTGAAAATTTGAGCAAATTTAACGTATAACGCTTAAAAAGACATATAAATAGACCCACAATAGGTCCACAAAATGCCAATAAATTGCAACCAGCTCTACTCCATTATGATCCGCTACGGTGTAACGACCTCTTAATGAGCGAATAAGCGTGACTACTAAAGCAATAATTCCACCCAAAACGTGGGCTGCGTGGAATAAGAATAAGGCATATACCCAAGAACCCGAAGGATGCGAAGCCGCACCGGCAAAAAAGATACTTTCCGCCATTAATTGGTTCCATGCCTGGCCTTGGAGGTATAAGAACACCAAACCGAGAATAAGAACAGCACTGAGAACAGGACGCAACACGCCCGAATTTCCCGATGCATAACTGCGTTTTCCCCACCAAAAGACGAGCGACGATAGTACGATAACAATAGTGCTGTACATGAAAGCGGGCGGCAATGCGAACGTCATCCATTGCTCATTTGCAACAAGTGTTGTACGGCTAACGACATATCCAGAGGTCATACCTGCGAATGCCATGATGATACTACCAATACCTATCCAAAGGAGTGGTTTTGATGCTCTACGGCGTTGTTGTTCTAAGGTTTCCATTATATAAATCGGTCAATGATATAAATGATCTGCATTCCTGTTAAATAACCAATGCTACTAAACATTAGTTTACGCGCCGTTTTGTCATCGGAGTCTTGCAAGAGTCGTCTTCCTTTTTCCAAAACCCAAAGGCCGAGTGCAAATACCGCAACTGCGCCTGGAATACTCAATGTTAGTTCACCGGTAATACCAAAGGCTGGAAGTATTCCTACAGCGATCATCCAAAGCGTGTATACTATGATGAATAACTGCGAGCTTCGGTCTTTACGTCGAGAAGGCAGCAGGTAGTATCCGGCACGAGCATAATCATCATAAGAAAACCATGCGATGGCCCAGAAATGCGGGAATTGCCAAAAAAACTGTTGGGCAAATAGCGTTCCTGTTTCAATATCAAAATCATTTCGCGCAGCAACCCAGCCGAGCATGTATGGAATAGCACCAGGGAATGCCCCAACGAAGACGGCCATTGGTGTACGCGCTTTTAGCGGCGTGTAAACAATTGCATACAACACCACGCTCAATGCCCCGAAATATGAAGTCATCGGATTAATCACATAGAGCGCACTTAGGCCGATAGCAAGTAAGATTATCGAAGTAATCCAAGCTTGTCGCATGCTCATTGTTCCTAGCGGAAGTGGTCTGTTCTTGGTCCGATTCATCAAGGCATCGCGGTCCTTCTCATACATTTGGTTTAGCGCATTAGACGCCGCAACTACAGTGATTCCACCAATAATGAGTAAAAAGAAGTGAACCCAATTGAATACTTGGTAACCGAGCAGATAGCCCGCTACAGATGAGAAAACAACGGATGTACTTAGACGCAGTTTACCTAGTCTAATAACCTCTTTGATGAGGCTAGTTTCCTTATTTTTCGTGAGTGTTTTCTGTGCCATCGTGCTGGGCAAAGATAGTGACGGGCGTCGTAAAAGACTCCTTTTAAAGCACTATAAAATGCGGGTTCAAAAGGTCCTCCTTATTGTATTGTAATGGTGACCGATCGTCCTTTCTTACCATCTGGAATCCAGCCGCTTCAACAACAGCTTGTCCCGCAGCAGTATCCCACTCCATGGTTGGGGCAAAGCGTGGATAAACGTCTGCCAATCCCTCAGCTACCATACACATCTTCAAGGAACTGCCCTTACTCATGATAGCAACCTCGCCGTGTTTCGCTTTATACGATTCCAAAAACTCCGCCGTTTCATCGTTCATATGAGAACGGGATCCCACCGCCGTGAACGGGCGGTCCATTGCGATCGGTAGGGAAATGCCTTTTTCTAAATCCTCCGCGCTGATAGAAGCACCTGCTGCAATGGTCAATTTCAGCGCCTTTTCTCCAACCACACCTAAGTACAATTCTCCCGTTACCGGAACATAAACCGCGCCCAAAACCGGCTTGCCATTTTTTACAAGCGCAACATTAACGGTAAACTCACCATTGCGTTTAATGAACTCTTTGGTGCCATCAAGTGGATCAACAATCCAGAGCGTATCAATGTCTTTGCGGTCCTCATAGCTCATGTGCTTGCCCTCTTCACTCAATACCCAAAACGGGGTAGGCTGAAGGTGCTCCATAATAGCTGCATTACTTTTTAGATCAGCTTGTGTCAAGGGACTATCGTCACCTTTAATTTCTACTTGAGTTTCCTCGTTATTGTACACGTCAAGAATAGCAGCCCCTCCGTCCAAGCAGGCTTGAGCAGCGACTAAACTGTATTTTAAAGTATCGATTGACATCTATGAGATGGAATTGGATTAAAAAGAAAACCCGGGCTGCGCCCGGGTTCAGAATATTTTGTGCTTACTGCAATCGCGCGTTAATCGGCACGGTGTACTGCATACGTACCGGCTTCCCGCGTTGCTTTGCAGGAATAAACGGAGGCAACAACTTGATTACACGGATGGCCTCATCATCGATGAGTTTATCTACACCACGAGCGATCGTTACGTTACTCACTTTTCCGTTCTTCTCAATTACGAAGTTCACGTATACCTTCCCTTGAATACCCATTTGACGGGCCAATTCTGGGAAGTCAAAGTTCTTACCGATATGCTTCATGATGTTTTGGTTAAAACACATGAACTTTTCGTCCTCAGTAGCCAAGTTTTCACAACCTGGGTAAATAGGCTTGTTTTCTACAACCGCGAAGTTGAAGATTTCATCCTCTTCTTCAGGCACCTCTTCAACGATCTCGATTACCTCGCTCTCGTCTGTCTCAGTAGATTCGAATTCTACTTCCTCGATTTCCAAATCATCTTCTACGATCTGGATAACCTCTGGTGGTGCAGGTGGTGGTGGCGGAGGTGGCGGAGGTGGCGTACGGTTAGTGATGATGGCAATCTCATCTTCATTATCGTAGGACATCTTACCCAAATCACCTGGCCCATCTTCGTACGATTTTAACTCGATGAAGAATAAGGTAAGTGCGAGCGATGCGGTCAGACCAATCAACAAGAAGAGACTCTTCTTATTTTCTGCATCTGCCTTTACTGTTTTTCTTGTTTTCATGAACTCGAACTATTGAAGCGCTAAAATAGCCAAAAGTATTGTTAGCGCAATATGAATTTTTCAACCAATTATCGGGTGAACATAACGGGTACAACCATGCTCACTGGAGCCGCCACTCCACCTAACGTCCCTGGACGTATGGGATCAGGCAGCGTACGCATCGCACGCAATGCTTCCTCCTTTGCCAAGTCATCATAAGAACGAAGGCTATTGACCTCAGCTAAATGACCGGTAGCATCGAATTTTAGTTCAACATATACCTTTCCATTTTCCTTTAGTCCTTCCGGCCACTTTAGCTCATTCATCAAATGATTCATCACAAATCTGTTGAAGCAAACCTGTTGCTCACTTTGGTCACCAACAATATGAGCACAAGTTTCGAAAACTGGCAAGGTCTGTTTAACAGAAATATGATCGGAAGATTGCGCCATCAAAGGCAATGACAACGATAAAAAAGCCGATGCTAGAAGAGAACGGATGAACATGCGTTTAGAACTTTACATTAATGGGCAAAATATACGACATACGAACGGGCTTTCCATTCATTTTAGCTGGAGTAAACTCCGGCAAAGACTTCACTACTCGGATGGCCTCGTTACCCATGAGTTCATCTTCACCACGTACTATTCGAGCATTGCGAACTTCACCATTCTTCTCAATGATGAATTCAACATAGAGCTTTTCGCCGGTACTAAAATTCATCATCTGATCGGTGATCTCGAAGTTCTTGCTGATAAAGCGCATTATGGATGCGTTCATGCATGACATGCGTTCATCGTTCGATAGCGCAGCCTCACAACCCGCAAAAACCGGCATATTTTCTACCTGAGTAAACGTGTAAATATCCATTGGGTCTACTGGATCAGGATCTACAATTACCTCTAAACCTTGATCTACAACGGTAGATACCCACTCGGTAGTGAGGTTTGGCAATTCCATAGTGTTTGGAACCACCTTAAATTCATTCGGATTGAACTTCGGCATGGGTGCTTGCTTTGCGGGGAGCTCTGGCTTCGTCATTACGGTAACAGGAACAGTCCAATCAAGCTCCTCACTGTAAATGCGCTCATCAGAAAAATCTGGAAGTGCTGTCGTCTTAAAGTTGAACTCGAATGCGGTGTAAACGGTCAATAAAGAGGCACTTAAACCAATTAAAAAAAAGAGCGTTCTTTTTCCTTCCAAGTTGGCTTTTTGGGACTTTCGATCATTTGTTTTCATAACCAAGTGAATTAAGGGTTCACTAGATCACTTAAAAAACTATGCCAAAATTTTATGAATCAATCGGCTCAATAAGATTGCCAGAATGGCGCCGCTCATATTTGCCAAGGCATCATAGAGGTCTGCGCTCCTGCCTAAATGCATCCAACCTTGCATAAGCTCAATACCGGCGCCAAAAAGTACCGCACCGGCCCAATAGAAGATCATTTTGCGACGAGAAACGCCTCTGCGATAAGCACGAGAAGTGCCAAAGTAAAGTAAGGACACCCAAGTGAAATAAAGAATTCCATGGACCAGTTTATCTGAAACCTCGAGCGACCATCCCGGATCGAGAGTATGAACCGGAACAAGGCTCAAATATGAAATAAGAAAGCCCCAGGCAATTGCTGGGGCTCTATATATCCATGGGTTTTGCATCGGCTTAACCAAGCATTGCCTCGTACGCCGCAGCGTCCATCAATTCATCAAGCTCAGAAGTATCGGCTACCTTGATTTTAATCATCCAGCCTGCGCCGTACGGATCTTCATTTACGGATTCAGGGGCATCCTCCAAATCAGCATTGAATTCGAGCACCTCACCACTAACGGGCAAGTACAAATCGGAAACCGTTTTTACCGCTTCAACAGATCCGAAAACTTCATCTTTATCCAAAGACTCTCCTTCTGTATCTACATCAACAAATACGATATCGCCTAGCTCGCCAGCTGCGAACGCTGTAATACCTACGTAGGCTTCTTCGCCTTCTACGCGGATCCACTCGTGATCCTTTGAATACTTTAAGTTATCTGGAAACTGCATATGGGTTTGTTTTGTGTGTCAAATTTAAGTTCAAATTCTTTTTCGTGGTCTATTGTGAAAGATTAAATCTAAACGCTACACCGGCATTTGTGTTCAGTGTAGGAAAAGCATTGGACGTCTTAAACTTACTAACGGTTTGATCGTAATAAATTCTAGCAGTCAATTTTGGCGATAACATGTAATCCGCACTAGCCTTAATGGACCAAATTCTTTGACCTGCAGTGATTTGATCTACTCCTTCTTGTATACGACGAATAACCGTGGCGTTATCACGAAGGTTGAAATCTAATTTCATGTCGAGATTTGAAGTTATTTTCTGTCTTCTCCCATCACTAACAATGAAAAACGTCACATCCTTTATTATATATCCGGTTCCTACGACAAACTCGAAGCCTTTTGTATCCGTCATTTGATTGTTAACGAGGCTGAGGTTGAGCTGACGATTTCGCTTTACATCTAACCTGAAACTAGCTTGATTTTTCAAGCGCATATTGACTCCTAAAAAAGGGCCGAAGGTTTCTGAAATACTGACCTGATTCACTTGCAAAGCGCGCTCAGGAAACTTGGCGGGTCCAAGGAAATCACCATTACTATTTCGGATGCTGTTCGCAGGTTCACCATTTTGAATACGCTGTTGAAGAAGCATATTTGTCTGGTAACTATTCATGGTGTACAAGCTCTTGTAGCTATGTGTCAAAGTGAAGCTTTGAAAATTTGTCTTAAACCAACGAATGTTCATCAACCCATTGAAGTTTAAATCCCAGTTTGGCATTGGAAGGTTTGGACGGCCATTTAGCTCAACTTCATTCGGATCTCGACCGGAATAAGCGGCAAGAAACGCAGGAATAAGAACATCCGCATTGTTGTAGCTGTATCCGTCATATCCCACACGTGTTCCTGTGGTATCCTGAGCAGACGAAATGAAGTTTGCAACGTATAAAGGATCATCCAAGGCACGCTGCGTTGCGAGTCGTTGTGAGATTACATTTCTATGAGATAAGAAAGTTTCATAAACTTGAGAATACGAGCTTGAATCTATAGGCTCAAAAGCACTTCCAAATGAAAAGAACGAAATACTGTAATTGCCCATTTCCATCGGGTTGAAGTGGTAGTACCCTTCTGACAATCCCAAGGTAGAATCTTGAAGCGGATCATGAAATCTAAAGATTGAAGAGTTATTCAAACCTGCTACTTTTGATGCATTAATTTGTATTCGAATGTCCTTCCATGGCTCAACTACAGTTCGGAAATTCAAATTTTCTGTAAAGGTGTTTTGATATTGATTTGGTTGTTTCGGATTCCTTGTCAACCAACCTAAATCACCTGCTTTTGTCGCAACATCGCTTTGCACACCGAAGACAAAATCCCACCCAGGAGCAAACATCGCATTAGGGTCGATTCCAAAATATACAGGGTTTGTGATTACTCCGGGTAAAAGCGTACCATTCGTTTGCGAGTACGTCAATGAGGCACTGCGAACCATCATGGCTACGCGTGCTGCTCCCAATAGAATTTTAGGATCTTTTTTCTCCGCTTCCTTCTCCTCCTCTTTTCCTTTAGCCCCACGTCTTTGAGGTTCTGGTCCGCGACGACGTGCTTGTGGCGTTGGTCGAGCTCCTTGGTTGGCCTTGCGCAGGAATGGAACTTGGTTGTAAAAGTTCACAAAATTGGCATTACCGTTAAATTGTATTGAATTCGAATTCTGTGCGCGATTTCCAAAATAGATGTCAGGGTTGGCTTGTGGATTCAAGGCCGTGGTTGAGTTGGTGGTCCAATCATAGTTAGCAGAGTAACGCAAACTCGTTGAGGTGAAATCCATGAATGGCAACTTGTTCAACGGCATCTGCCAATTGACATTTAGGGTCTGATGGAATTCTGTTGGACGTCCAAGCGTAGCTAAACCCGCAAGAATGGTATCTCTATTGGCTTGAGTTTTTGGATTACCTGGGAGCTCGTCGACCCTGCTCATCGCTTGAGCATTGTAATCTAATTTCAAACCACGGCTGAGATCATATGCGATATCGTACATGCGCTTTGTTGTAAGCGCTTTGTTGTACGTTACTGGCAATTTGATGCTTGGATCGAAGGTGTTGCGCATTTGCATCGTATTGATCTGTCGCTTAACCTCGGTTCTCATACTGACCTTTGACGGTAAGAAATAGAAGTTGAAATCTCGAATTAGCGCCAATTGTTTGTTGGTCACAATTTGTTTGAATGGTTGAATATTTTTAGGCCGATTTTGATAGCTGTAGTTTAATGAAGCAGTATGCATCATTCGGTGATCGCGAACGATATTCATGTTACGTTTTTCACTTTCGGTGAAGGCATACGAGGTGTTGAAGTTTGAAATATTCAGCGGAGAATTAGCCCAAAAATCTGATTTTGGTTTCCCACTACCATCTCCGGTAGCTTCGACTCCTTTTGGCCCCATAGGTCCAGGTGCCGGTCCGCGGATCGCGCCTCCACCTGCACTTTTTTCTTTGCGAACATTCGTAAAGTTGATACTTTTCCGCATCTCATATTCCTGACCTGCAAATCGAAGGCTATCCCGTTCCTCCTTAGTATTCACCTGAGCTAGGGCAGTTGTAAAATCAATATCCGGATCCAAAGGATTAAACTGAGGTGATTTGAAGTTTTCATTAAAGCTAATGAACATTGGGACCTTTAAACCTAGTTCTGAAGGAAGGACTTTATCGAGATTGATATTACTTTGAATACCATAGGCACGTTCAGCAAATTTGTTACGCTCATTTACCGTTTGATCGATAGATCCGAAACCAATTGTACTCATGGTACCGGTGAGATTCACATTTGCAAAGTCGGCTATTTTCGCACTTGCTGTCGCTGTAGCGGCCCAACCACCTTGATTATCAAAATCACTTAAACGAAGTTCATTCACCCAAATCTCCGCGCACTTTGGCTGGCCGTCATCGCCGTCGGTTGCGGTTCGCTTTTTAGGATTGCGAACCCCAATGATGAGCGTTCGCACATTGCTAAGATTTGGCGCACCAACGACGCTCATTCTTGCACCGTCCGGAGTGGTAATGGTGTATTTGTTGGTTAAACTTAAAGTAGGATCCGTCTCCATAGCCGCATTACGGGCGAGCTTCAAAGTTTTCAAGTCTTCAAAATTCAGGTCGACATTGTTTGCTACCGGCCAAATCTCTTCAGGCAAGAGCGATCCCCAAGGGCTCACGCGCATGGGCACCTCGAATTCATAATAATTACCGTTGTAATCGGACCCTAGGCGAACGAAAATGCTCAAGTCGCCGTCCTGTAGATCGTCAAAATCGCCTCCACTTTCTGCATGCACAAACATTTTGAGGCGTTTGTACATTCGCATATCGAAGTTAAAGTTGCGGAAGACGGCTCGTGCATCGCCATCCTTGAGACCACAAAGCTCCAAAGACATGCTCTGTTCGTTTTGCTGTATGATTTGAGTTCCACCATAGATCTGCTGACGCTCAATATCCGGAGGCAGGACATATGGAATAGGTACACGACCACCGTTTTCTTCGAGGTTAACAGCATTCACATTAAAGGTGGTTCCGTCGTTTTCATCCACAGGGACATTTTCTCTTATGTCATCAAGCGTAAATGGGAATCGGCGCCATTCTCCGCGAACCAGCTCGAGTTTAGCAAAACGCAAAACGATTGGGTCTTCAAATTCAGTGAGGAACATACGCATGAATCGAATAGATCGGAAGTCAGAAATCCCTCCCACTTTCTTTTCTGGTTGGAATACTGGTATTTTAAACTGAATCCAGCGCGTAGGTCGTGTCATCCCATTAGGTAAGGCGTGACTACTGGTTTCGTAAATATCTGCAACAAAATTCTTTCCAACCACCAGGTCTTCTGGACGCATAGAAACGCGGTATTGGAAATAGCTTTCTGTTTTACTTAGGGTTTGGTCACGGTTAGCATCTTCCTTATCTGGTACGTTAGTAGCCGAGGCAGGTGCTCCATTTATTACTGCAGTAGAACTATTGCCTTCCATTCCATTGAAATTCAAATAGCGTCTCAAAATGTTAGCACCCGCATTATCTAAAGAATCGCCTCGGTAGTACACAAAGTTATCGGCACTTGGATCACGATAGGCGTTTTGATAGGCCGCATTCGATTGGCCTAGGGCTGTGCTGATTCGCTGGAGGTAGCTGCTGCTTCCCGTTGGGGTCCAATTTCGTTCTTCTGTGTCGTTCAAAGCATCAAACCCCACGT
>Ga0181599_1001015_pt1 | contig 28569 bp, 18 predicted proteins | sample 041ome_3_FD_148658 | JGI IMG/M metagenome (GOLD analysis project Ga0181599, IMG submission 148658) | Coastal salt marsh microbial communities from the Groves Creek Marsh, Skidaway Island, Georgia - 041405US metaG (spades assembly) | ecosystem: Environmental > Aquatic > Marine > Intertidal zone >...
GAGAGAGCGCGGTCGGCGTCTTCAAGCTCGAGCTTTAGGATCCTATCCAAGCTCGAGATCCCTTCCGTCGTCGCATGACGAGTGCTTTCGAACAGCTCGCCGATCACTCGCTCCTCTTCCTCCTTCAACACGCGCGTGGACGTGCTCGACACCTCTTCCGTCGTCGTCCCCGCGAGCCGCATCGATGCGACTCGAGGTGGTTGGATTTGTTCGATTCTTTGCACCCGTCCCGACGCGCGAAGACGGGTGTCGAGACCGTTTTGGACGTGAATTCTACTTGAGATAAACTTTTTCCGCGCGTTCGCGCGCGTTCGCGCGAACCCACGCGCGTTCGCGCGAAAAGTCGAGTTTTGTGGACGCGAGCGCGCGCGCCTCGAGAGAGTTTTCGAAATTTCGAAACGCGAGCGCGGCGCCACAACTCGGCTCACGCGCGTCACGCGCGCGTGAAACGCGATGTCGCGCGACGACGGAGGCGAGACGTGGACGGAAAACGTCTTTCCGCCCGCCAGTGCGCGCTCCCCCGCCCTGGCGCGCGACACCTCCGCGTCTCGATCCCGCGCTCGGTTGTCCGCGGAGACCGCGCGCGAGCGTCACGAGCGTCGCGCGCTCGATGCGGTGGATCGAATGGTGGTGAAATCCGCGATGGAGGATTTGAGAAAGGTGGCCGATAGTTTAGACGCGGACGCGTGGATGTATCGACCGAAGCGCGAGGCGTGAGGACGGCGCAAAGTTCGAGGCGTCGGTTCTTCTCGACTTTTAGTCTAGCTCTAGTTTCCATGTATGATTCTTAGTCTGCGGCCATTTTTCATCGAAAAGGGGAACGATTGAGTTCACCGCGAACGGGCGATTTGCGGCACTCGACGGCGCGTTCGCGGTACGAAGACGCGATGTCCGGCGTGTTGACGCCACACAATCAGAAAATTAAACGCGGTGGGCGGAAGAAGACCCCGCTGAGCCGATCACCCGCACCATCCGGACTGTTATCCCCGAACGATGATCAGCTGGAACGACAAAAATCGCTCCTGTCCCGCGAAGCGACGGAAGAGATGCGGCGGGATTTCGCCACCGAGCTCGAAGAAAATGCGGAATCTGCGCCGGTGAAGAAGCCGAGTAAACTCGAAGAACTCACCGGAGCGCCGCAAGCACCACCAAAACCGGTCAAGAAGCTGTCGGCGGACGCGGTTTTGAACCTCTACACCAACTGCATCAAGCTCGCGTCGGAGAACAAAATCAACGCCAAAAACACATGGAGCCTGGCTTTGATCGATCACATCAGCGATATCGTGAAGAATGAAAAAGATGAAGACAATCAAACTAACTTTCAAAAGGCGAGCTGCACATTGGAAGCTGGTGTGAAGATTTATGCATCGCGCGTAGATTCGTTCCACAGCGAAACTTTCAAGATGCTCGGTGGGATGAACAAAGTCTCGTCCAACGGCGAAGAAGAAGAAGATGATGGACGACAAGGACTTGGAGACGGTGCGGATGGGAGTCAATTGCCGGAAGACGGCGATGGAGCGAAAACAAAGAAACGACGAGCGACCGTAAACACTTTGGAGATGCCGGACGCACACTCGTTGAAGCAGCTCGACGAAACGTTAGTCGTCGATCCTCTTTTCCAAAAGACGAGTGCCATGTTTGATGAAGGTGGTGCCTCAGGTCTTCTATTGACAAACTTAGCCGTACACAAAGGGTGCAATATTTGTTTTGACTCAGAAGAGGTGCCAGACTACACGAAGGGCGAGGACGCACCGCTCACGGGGACGCTCGATCTCTCGTCGTTGCGTGCTTCAATCGAAGCTGCGACCACGGCCATGGCGTCGGTGTCGCGCATCACACCTTCTATCGATGAAGTTCAAGCTATGCTCACGGAAGTCACGGGTGTTGCTCCCACCAAGGCAACTGAAGAAAGCGCAGAGGGTGCGGGCTCATTCTTTACGGGTTCGTCGCTCGAAGGGATAAACTTGGCAGAATACGACGACGAAGATGAAGATATTGCGGAGGAGTCGCCAGAGGACTGGGCTGCCGGTGCTGATGGTTTCGAAGACGAAAATTGGGCTGAAGATGGCGACCATGGTACATCCATGGATGATGATACCGTTCTACCGACCCAAGAAGGTGGTTTGGAGTGGATCGTTTCATCTGGCTTAGGTGGCAAGATGGGCTGGGCTGGCCCGACACACTGGCAATTCAGAGCTCCACCTCGCGCCAAATCGAGTGCTAACGGCGAAGACGACGGTGAAAACAAAAACCAAAAGAAGAGAGGGAAGGGTGAGCTCACTTATGACTTTGAAAATCCGAGCGAGCTTGATGAACGAAGATTTGAACTCGCCGTCGACGAGGACGACCTGTTGTTGGCCACAGCACCGAGTGCGTCCGACACTCTCCTTCCACCAGATCTCGGTTATGAACCATCCAATCTGATAAAACTTTTCTTGAAGTCTCAAAACGTGGCGAGCTTGGTAAATAGTGAATCCATGACGAATCAAGACGAGGAAGGGTTCACCTTTGGCGCAGATGAAGCTGGAGGCAAATTCGATGATGGTGAGGAGCTGGTCGGTGAAGCGGGCGGGTGGTATGACGCCAATGAGTTAGGAGACGATGACGATTTTGTGGATGCCCCGCGACGTGTGGAAAAGATTGAGGTCAATTACGCTAGGACCACGAAGCAAGTGAACGTCCGCGCTCTCAAGCAAACGCTCTGGGCCAACCTCGAAGAATCAACGTCAGAGGAAGACGTGCATTCTTTCAATGAGATGCTCCGGGAATTCCCCGTAAATAACCCAGCTGGACATGTTGAAGATATCAGCGTTCATATGGCGTTCATTTGCGCCCTTCACCTTGCTAATGAGCACGGTCTGGTCATCAAGAGCGTCCCCGCCATGGACGATTTATGCATCTCAAATGTTCCATGTTCAGTGAATTAGCGAATTTTGATTGATGTAAGAACAATAAGAAGCTAATTTTAGCCGCACTGAGATTTGAAAATTAATAATGCGAATGCTGCTTCGCCGCTACTCAACTACTCGGCGGCTTTCGCCGCTGCTTCTTCACTTTCCCACTCGCCGCTCGAGTGGTTCATGAGGGCCCGCGTGATGTCCCCCTTCGCGCAACCTGCCTCGTTGAACTTGGCAACCGCGGCTACTGCGTCGTCTTTCCAGTTCTTAACGCTTCGTGAGTGCTTCACCTGAGATTGCTCGTAGAGCACGTTGCCCCACAGGATTAAGATCTGCGCCTTGACACCATTCGACTCTTCACTCTTCTCAGTTAGCACGACGTCTCTCTCAGCGGGTGGAAGCATCTCCATGGCCTCTTGGTACTTGGTGATGGCAAGGGCAAACATTGCGTCCGCGGTTTCCTCCGCCTTCTTGACCTCGGCACCTTTTACTTGACTAGACAAGTGGTGGTACAACTTGCCACGCTCGAACGCTTGCTGGCCCCATGTGATGGGAGCTTCAAAATACGTCGGCTTAATTTTGAGAGAGGCCGCAAAACGTTCACAGCACGCCTCGTAATCTGCATCTAGCTCAGCCATGTGAAGTTTCGCAGCCACCATGAGCGCCTCGTCACTCCCACTTACGCCGTCGTCATCCTGGCTCCCACAAGCATCGATGATTCTGCGTGAGTTGCACGCATACACATTACCCCAGTTGAAGATGGCGGTGGCGGCAGCTTCTTGGAACTTATCAGTTGCACTGACGAGGAGTGCTTTCGACTCCGGCAAGCCCACAGTTTCTTCCAGCACCTCGCAACACTTCTCAAGTCCGATTTCACGCAACTCAAGAGGGCCTTCCTTGGGCGCCAGGTCGCCAAGCCGCTTGCGGAAGAGCGATGCAAAACTAAGGAGCCACTCGTCAATTTCGATGACGTCTTCGTTGATCTCATCGTTTTCTTGCAATTGCGCTGGCTGTACTTGCTCGGGCGTTTCCAGAATCTCGGTATTAGACGCAAAAGCGGTGACTTGAATGACTGGGATCGATGTCTCAGCCTTTTCACCGCTCTCCTTGGCACGGTGCTCAGCCATGGCGGCGAAGTTCGTCAAGGCGGATCGTAAATCCATGCGAGATGTGATGGTGATGAAGTCATTGTCGAAGTCCTTGTACTTGACAGCTACGTGCGTTTTGATGTCAAACTCTTTCTTGATGGAGTCCGTCAAGTCAGAATATTTCAGAGACACTGGAAGCTGAATGCTCTTGACTTCCCCTTCGTACGTGACGTCAAAGGTGAATTTCGTTTCGGCCGCTTGCTGTGCCGCTTGTTGACGAAGTACCTCGGCGCGTAACGCAGCGATTTGCTCCTTCGTGTACTTCTGAGCTGGTTGCTTACCGACGCCCGCTCCTCCCATGCCCGCCGGACGGCTGGCTTTTGCGGCCTTGGCAGCCAAGGATTTCACCTTGTCCAATCGATTTCTCACAGAATCATCGGACGAATCGATCGCGAGGGCACGTTCGATATCTGTCTTGGCCTTGGTATACTCCTGCAGCGCCTCGTACGCCGTTGCGCGGCGCAGCAACGCTGGTTTGTAAGTGGGCTGCGCATCGAGCGCAGCATCACATTCGTTGATAGCCTGACTTGGGACACCTCCTCGCAAGTAAACCGCCGCCTTATTAGTTGCGATCGCAACGAATTCAGCACTCCCTCTGAGAGCGAGTTGCTGCGCCTTGTTATACTTGGCGAGCGCTTCGCCGTGGCTGCCCTTCGCAAACAAGACATCCGCTTCCAACTTTAGCTGTTGCGACTTCTTCGTGAACGCCGCGATCTCGCTCGTCGGACCCGGAATCTTCTTCTTCGTGACGGCGACCATGTTTACTTTTCCTTAAGCTGATCGAGCGCCTTTTTGGCGTTATCAAGCTCGCTAATGACGCGCTCGAGTTCTTCCCGCGAAAGCTCGAGGGACACTTGTCGTCTACTTTCAGACGAAGGTTGGTCGAGATGAAGTTCAAGTCTCACCAAAGACTCGTCGATGTTTGCGATTTTATCGCTCGACAGTACTCGATGAACCTGGTGAGCGCGTAAAACGAGCGTAGACGTGTCAGTCCTCGGAGTCGATTTTGTGGAATGGACCTGGTTCCTTTGCCCACGTGGACGGTCGATTACTCGTCGAAATCGCCCTTTGCGCCCGCTCTCGCGCGTTGTGCTCGGCGCGGTCGTGAAACAGATACTCATTCATCCACGACGTTGTCCATCGAGTCGCGCGCGCGCGTTCGAGCCGTCGGCGACGCCAAGTCTCGTCGTCCACGAAAGACCCTCGCGCGAGGGTTCTTCGCGTCGGCACGTCGGCGGACACGTTCGAGACCAGCGACGCGCGCGCGCGCGCTCGATGCGCGTCGAAATCCGCGCGAAATGTGCAAATAATTTGTATCAACGCACCTTCCAATCGATATCGCCGAGCGTGCACGAACTCGCGTTTGAAGACGTCTCGCGCGTTGACATCAACCAGCGGCGCCGGTGTGACGTGCATGGGGTTCATCTGGTTCTAACCCCAGGCGCGCGCGAGAGAGCGTGGTGGGATTTTTTGTTTTTCATGAAGCGTCGATTCGATGACAAAATCCTACACTAATCCCTCGAACACGCCTCGTTCCAACGATGAACGATGCCGGGGACGTGTGCGGCGCCGAGGACGAAGACTACGGTGATTGAGACGCCGTCGGCGGGGAGGTCGAGTGCCGGGACGCGACGCGCGTATTCAAACGTCGAGGAGGCGCTGTGGTAAAAGCCAGGACGGTCCGTCGGTTTACCCTCGATCACGGACCATAAACAATCAAACAAGACGCTGTCTCGTTCGTCTATGAATACTTCGCGCATGTGAGGCGGCATGCTGACCTCACCCGAACGCATCAGCGTCAAACGCTCGGTTTCGATAGCCGTGGTCAACTGTTTACGTGTCTTGAAGGCGGATGTAATCAACGATCGTATGGATCCGAGGATATAGCGCGCGAGCGAACGCTTCATTCCTGGAACGTGTTCATGAAGCTTTTCTTCGAGCGATCGCATCGTCTTGGATACTTCTGAATCAGCCAAGTAGACACGTGAAGTGCGCGACTCGAACGCTGCGGATAAACCAGCAATGATTTCCCCACCGTCTTGAGCGTCGAGCTTGTTCGAAATAGTAGACTCAGCAAGCGTCATCATCCCGTTCATAATTTTCACAGTCAATGGAGACGACTTATTCGCTCCCGCCCCCGCTCTCGCCGCCTCGCCGATGAATGAAATGGACAACACGTCCTGAAGACTGACGTCAATGCGCTCAAACCACCTATCCGTCGATAAAGCCACATCTGGAACCACGTCGAGCGTTATACATTCCCCATCGCTCACATCCAGCGCTACGGTGTAGCCACTTTGTAGCCTCTCTTGGACCGCAATAACCAAAGATGCGCACAAAGCTGCAGTCTGCCACGCGCTCATCTCGCCTTGACCGCTCGCACAATCGCTCACTTTCACAAGCTCGCCCGCTCGTCGCATCACTTCAACCTCTGCAGCGGCATCCGAAGTAGCGGAGACGAAATTTTCATAAACGTTCCACTTGAATCGGATGTCTGAAGTCAACTCTGCGCCCATCGGATGAACGGTGAAGACAATTTCGGCAACCGATACCACCAAAGTCACCTTCCCTTCCTTCCAAACGACGGTGCGCGCACCGTGTTCGTCTTCAGCACGTCCGCGTACAATGACCGATTCGAATAAACCAGTGCGCAACAATAACTCGGCATCACTTTTGAGATCTTCCAACGACACTCCCTTCCCAACTTTTGTGCGTAAACGCGACAGTAGAACAACCTCATCCACTCCGCCAGGAAGAACACCCGCCGGCATACCAACAATATGCACCGCACCGGGTACTACTACGTCGTCGTTCTCGACGCCTTTCATTCGGTCAATGATGCCATCAACGCGCTCATCGCACACTTCTAGTAGCACTGCGTCGGGTTTATTCGTTCGTATTACCTCGTCGGCGTCCAAGGCGGAGCGCTCGCTCACATGCGCCGTCGGTAACAGAATTACTTTCACTCCCGCCGTATGACTCGTCTTCGGGCGCTCTAGGACGACCGTGGGTATCGCATCCGGCTCGCGACTAACCTTGACATGGCTCGCGTCACCATGCTGTGCGTGTGCGCACCTCGAAACGCGTGCGAGGCGACGTTCAACGCGACGCCGCCCTTTTCGCGCTTTCGACAGTCCCAAACACTTTCGCCCGGGCGACGCGCTCAGTGCAGATGCGCCGAGGCACGTGCGATGAACAGTGTTCATGAGTAACGCTCAAGCACTTTAGCGGAGCTAACCTACCTAAGGACTATGTTGCAAACTACTGGCATGCGCGCTACTGAGGTCGAGGCGAGTGAGCGAGCACAGCCGTAGGCTGTCGTGTCTACATGTCTACTTTGAGTTCATGAATACGGGTCGTTGTGGAGGCGGATACTCCTCGAAAAAAGCATCATTCAGCGCTTCAGAGCAAGTGAGGCGCCTTGCGGGATCGTACGTCAACAGGTGGTTGAGCAACTCGTATCCTTTATCGCTCAAACCAGTCGACGCCTGCGGGAATTTCTGACGCAACTTGTTGTAAGGTTGCTCGGCGAACGTGACTTTTTGCACACTCGGGAGTGAGCTAAACTCCGGCCATATCTTATCGTTTGGCGTGCCGAGAAGCTTAAAAATCTTTTGTAGCTGATCGATTTCCGCACGACCATTGAACAGAGGACTTCCGGCGAGTAATTCGCCGAAGATGCAGCCTAGACTCCAGACATCAATGGCTGGACCGTAAGTTGTCGATCCCAATAGCAACTCCGGTGCACGATACCAAAGCGTAACGACTAGTTGCGTGTATCTACCGACTCCACCAAATTGTCTTGCCAGACCGAAGTCGCATATTTTCAAATCGCCCGAGTTCGTGACGAGAATGTTAGACATTTTCAAGTCACGATGCATGATCCAATTTTCGTGCAAATACGACATCCCACTCAGAAGCTGTAGCATTAACGCCTTTGTCTCGGGAATCGTAAATTTGGGCGAAGACGACTGCGCCATCTGATCCATGAGACCTTTCAAATCATTTTCAACGTATTCCATCACCATGAATACAAAGTTTAACTTTGAGCCGACGACTACCTCGTTGACGTTCACAATGCTCGGATGATCCAACGATAGCAGTATGTTGACTTCTCTAAGAGCAGTAAGAGGGAATCCATCCGTCGCCTCGTCCATTTTCACCCTCTTCAACGCCGCCACCTCTCCCGTTTTCTTATCCCGCGCTTTGAAGACTATTCCATACGTGCCTTCATCGATCTTGTTCAATCTCTCAAACTCGTCCACGCTACGACACGCTTGAAGCATGTTTAATGGTCTCTTTTGCAACTGCACTTCCACCTGATTGGTCGATGGAACTGGAGACGAACCTGCTTCTCGCCCTCGCGCCAGGCCAGCTTCTGCTTCTTCGGCAGCGGCGCGCATCGCCTCTGGATCCGGTCGCGCGGGTCCAACCGTCAAGTCATCTTCTTCATCATTTATCGCACGAGGTCTCGCCGGTCCCGCCATGGGCTCCTTCTCTTCGTCGGATTCGAGCTCTGCTAACTCGCCGGCGAGCGACTGCGGCAACGTGTCCTGCTTCGGTGGCCGCGAAGGCCCCGCTTCTGCTGAAGCTGCTGCCTCACCTTCGTCACTGGTACTCGGCGACGGTGCAAAGAAACTCTTCGGATCTACACTTTGAGATTGCTTACGCCCACTTACTTCAAGCTGCTGATTTTCCCGCTGCGCCGCGGCGAACGAGTTTGCTTCCGCGAGCATCTTCTCCATGTACCCCTGATTCGCGGTCGTCGGCCGCGTCGCGTCTGGCGCACTTCCTTCGCGCACATCTTCATCCTCGTCCTCTTCGTCCGATGAGCCCCATCTCGACCCTTTCACCGTCGTCGGCTTCGACACCTTCGCACGTTTGGCGGCTCCGTCGTCCTCCTCATCCTTCTTCTCCGTCCCCGTGCCTCGGACGACGTCGTTTGCTCGCGTCGGTGGCGCTTGTTTCTGTTTCACAGCCTCCGCCTCACGCTGTTTTCGCGCCAACGCCGCGCGCGCTGCGGCTCTTATGCTCGACATCCGCGGCGCACACTGCGGGCGTAGAGTCGCCAGTGTTCAGCGCGACGTCATGGCGCGCGCGGTTGGTGACGACGATGATCATCCTTCGACGTCTTCCACGGACGACTTACCGGTCTCGCGTTACGGTGCGTCGAGCGTTACGGAGAGCGCCGACTGGACCCCCGACCGCGAACGAGAGGAGCATCTTTTTCTTAGAGCGACGACGACGGTGACTGACGAGCGCGGTGACTGACGAGCGCGGTGATCGACGAACAGCGAACGATATTGCGAGTGCGGTAAAGACGAATGCGGTGACGGTTGTGATTGGGGAGACGGGGAGCGGGAAGACGACACAGATTGCGCAGATTCTCCTGCGCTCAGGCGTCGTCGCCGACGGCTCGGCGGTGGCGGTGACGCAGCCGAGACGTGTGGCAGCTGTTTCCGTGGCAAAACGCGTCGCAGAAGAAATGGGGGTAGAGATTGGGAAAGAAGTTGGGTATTCGGTGCGCTTTGAGGACAGAACGTGCCGCCTGACGAGGATAAAATATTTAACTGACGGCACGTTACTGCGAGAGCTTCTCGAAGACCCGACTCTGTCGCGTTACAGTGTCGTCGTCTTGGATGAGGCTCATGAGCGGTCGTTGCACACAGATATATTATTCGGATTATTGAAGAAGCTCGTGTCCGCGCGTGAACTGAAGCTGGTGATTACTTCGGCCACGCTCGACAGCGAAAAATTCTCGACGTATTTCGACGACGCACCGGTGTTCACCGTGCCTGGACGCACGTTTCCGGTTCAAATCGCGCACGCCACCGAGGCTCCAAAGTCGTACTTTCAAAGTGCGATTGAAACGGTGGTGGATGTACATGTGAATACCGGCCCTGGGGATATGTTGGTGTTCCTAACAGGTCAAGAAGAGATTGAAAAAGCGTGTCGGGCTGTGGAGGCTCACGTGCGATCGATGCCCGAGGGAGAGTGTCCAGATGTGCAAGTCTTGCCACTCTATGCATCACTCCCACCGGATATGCAGTCGAGGGTGTTTCACCCACATGATCCGAACATGCGACGAATAATCTTTGCGACAAATATTGCTGAGACGTCGCTGACGGTCCCAGGAATCGTTTTTGTGATTGATCCAGGCGTGGTGAAGCAGGTTGAGTACGATGCGATGACGGGAATGAATGCATTAAAAGTAGTGCCTATCAGTAGCGTGCAGGCGAAGCAGCGTGCAGGACGTGCAGGAAGAACGCAAGCTGGGCGATGCTACCGACTGTACACAAAGGACGCGCTCGAACTCGACATGCCAGCGATCACTCGGCCAGAGATCCAACGGACATGTCTAGTCGGTACGATTCTGTATCTGAAGACACTGAATCTAAAAGGACTAGATGTGATGACTTTCGATTTCTTGGATCCTCCAGACACTGCACTCATCGCAGATGCTTTGCGCCAACTTTATTTCGTTGGTGCAATCGATCTCGATGGGAAGGCAACTTCTATTGGACGAGAGATGAGTTCGCTTCCACTTGAGCCATGCTTATCGCGTGCGATGGTCGAAGCGAAACGCCTTGATTGTGTTGCAGATACTGCAACAGTTGCCGCGATGTTGAGCGTCGAAAGAGTGTTTTTAGGTCAGCACCGAGATGCAACTGAGAGTCTTCACGAGCTTGCGACTCACGAAGATTTTCTTCTTGGCGATCACGTGGTGTTACTTCGAATCTATCAAGCCTGGGAGAGCAGTGGATATCAAAGAAAATTTCACCAGCGGTATTCGTTGTCGGATCGAGGAATGGAGTTCGCGCGAGAGATACGAAAACAATTACTTGGAGTGTTCAAGGACAAGCGTAAAAGCGATAGGAACGACTTTGATTGTTTCTCACGAACAGATGAAGGTCTGAACCGATTGCGCCAATCGCTGTGCGCAGGCTTCGTGACAAAGATTGCGCATCGACTACCGAATCATAATGGCTACAGAACATTGGGAGAAAATTCCACGCTGTGCCAGGTCCACCCTTCTATGGCTCGCCAACTCGCCGACAAAGACGGTTTGCTTCCAGAGTGGATCGTTTACCATGAGTTGATCACGACTTCTCGACCCTTTCTCCGCCACGTGTGCAAAATTGAGCCAGAATGGATTTCAAAGCAAAGAGAGCTGCTCTCGAAGAAGGTGAACATTCATCGTCTCTCTGGCGGCGTGTTGAGCCCCGGGGATGCTGAAAGCACGGACACAGCGAGTGGGCACGAAGCCGACACGGTGGACGCGAATAAAGCGCCAGTCGAAGGACGTAGAATCACCGACGAGCAAGTTTCTGCCGCGCGAGAGCGCTTCCTGGCGCGTAAGAAACAGAAATTAGCGAAATTAGCGGGAAAATAGAGTTTTGATGAAAGCAAGCGAACGAGGAAAAAACGCTCTTTCGACGTTCGCTGAAAGTGCGCGCCGTCGCCGCAGACGCTGACGCACGATGGACGCGTATAACCCATCGCTCGACACCGTCAGTGATGGCGCACTCCAAGCCAAGGCATGGGAGCAGTACAAGACGAACGGAACCGCGGGCGGACCAGACGACGCATCGCATGGGAACGAAACGCTCGAAGATGAGCTGATCGAGGAGAAGAAGAAGGAGTACGGCAAGCATTATCCGAGCGTGTGGACGAAAGAACCGCACGGAGGGGAGTATAGGATCGACAAAGGCCCAGACGTGCGCAGAGGGTACGATGCGCTCGAGCAGCACAGTGATGGAACGATGATAGCTCGAGCGCCGGGGTACGAGAAGCCTCAGAGCGGGCCGACGACAAACTTTGTCGGCAACCACATGACACAAGGGGCGATTGATTTAGTGCAATACGAGCTGACGAAGATCGACCCGAACAGAGAAGTCTTCAGAGCGCGACTCGATCGCGCGCGAGGCGTCGAACGCAAATTACCTGAACTCTTATCAGTGACGACGGCGGATGTTGGCGTGCGAGAAGAACGCACTGGGATTGAAAAATTTACTTGGTGGGATAGCGACGGTTCCATCACGCTAAAGATACCTCATACATCATTGTGTGACGACGTGCGTTGGAATGACATCGCACTGAAGTACGGCGATCGAAGCCTTCTCATCGAAATTCCAAAGGCAACATCGTCCGCGATCGCAAAGCGTGAGTTTGTGTTGAAAATTGATCGTCTATTTGGTGCCATAGTGCCAGATAAATGTACGCACATCGTAACAGACGAGTGTATTCTACTGATGTTAGTAAAATTGAACGATGCGATGCGATGGCCGAATCTAGAGGCTCCATATGTGAAGGCCCTTCCCGCAAATACAAGTACAGAAATGACTCGAGCGAGTCATTCGAGTATTGATTTACGGGCGCTTCGTACCGAAATGATCGCCAAAAGAGAAGGAAAGTTGATATCCACGATGAACTGGCTCAATAAAAAGCCATTCAAGGACGATAAAAGTGAGCTTGAAGCCATGGCCGCTGATGTTGCCCTGATGAGAGTCGCGTCGCAATTCGAATGCGGTGACTACGTTGAAGCCCTCACTACTATCACTCGCGGTCTACGACATTCGAACATATCTCCAGCTGATCAACTTGAATTGTTGAACTATCGTGCGTACGCAAATATCCAGCTCGGGTCCCTCAAGGACGCTATATCAGACTACTCAGAAATGTTCGAAATCAAGCCGAACGCCGACACGCTTTTCAAACGAGCGACCGCCCATGAACAACGAGAAGATTACGAAGCTGCTCTATTAGATTACGAAGCCGCTCTTAAGTTTGACATGGCTAATGCGAACATTCGTCAAGCCATACGACGCGCGCGCGAGTTAGTGACGCAAAATAATCGAATGAAAGCAGTCGATTCACAACGTCGCGAGAAAGACGATGGCGAGCGAAGCGTACCGCGACCTTGCATGCGTCAATTCGAGATTCGTGGAAAAGCCGGAGCGTGCTTCTAATTGAAGAAAACCTATTGGAAAAGTTGTTGTACAGATAATATTTCTAGTAGTTGGGGTTCTCCTACGGCTATATGTCTATCTTTTCCCCCGTGCCTTGATCGACAAGTTGAGCGTCGATCCGTCTTTCAAATTGTAATACGCCAAACTCGCTGTGTCTTTGAGGAATCCCAAGCCAAGAGTGCTGAGCTTTTGTTTATTTTGAGCGAGGTCTCCAGCAAGTGGCTTGATCGATCTCTTCAAATCCACAATTTTATCCGCGAGCGAACTGACTTTGATTTCGAGCGTCTGCCCCGTCAAGCTACTGTCGCCCTCCACAGTTGGGCACACGACGTTGATGGTGGCCTCTCCGGGATTTGCTTCCAAGAACTCTGATTCATCGTCTAATTCAACGTCACCCACCTTCAACTTCTTAGGTTCAGGTTCGACCTCCTCTTCTGGCTCCGGTGCTGCGCGTTTCTTTTCCTCTTGTGGTGCTGGAGGAGGAGGAGGAGTCAAAACCTTTGGAGGCGGAGGCGGAGGAGGCGGTGCAACACGAGTGGGCGGCGGTGGAGCTACGGCGGTGGAAGGCGGGGCAATAGAGGGAGACGGCGCGGTCGCCTTAGCGATCGATCTCTTCTTCAGCATTTCCGCATTTATCGCTTTCGATACCTCGTCATCCGTGGAACCGAAAATATCGGGGCGATTTCTCGCCAAATTCAAAACGTTCGCCGCGACGTCTTCGTGAGAGGCCTGCGTACTCCCTTGAAGTTTTGCCATCATGGCTTCTCTCTGGATTTTCCACTTAGGATCGATGAGGGAGATACGCATATGCTCCGCCATTTGGTCGAGTGGAATCATCTCTCCAGTGATCGGGGATACTACAAACTTGGTCGAGTCAACTACAGCCGTCTTGCGCTCCTCGGGCTTCTTGTAGTTTCGCACAACCTTCATTGCGCCGACATTTTCCACCACAGGGGGTTCAGGATTCGAGCGCGGCTCTGTCGCTTGACGCACAAGTTCACGTTCCTCTTCATCCATGATGGCCGTGATAACAGGGGCCGCTTGACCTTCGACGTCCTCAGGTACTGAGGGCGCTTCGAGTTCTTGCTTGCGCATCGCTTCGACGACTTCATTCAGCTGCATCGGTGGTGGTAAGTCGCGATCTTCGGCATCTTCGAAATCTAAGGTTTCGACGACGACAAAACTATGCCAGTCGATGAGCGCCATCTGAATGCGCTCTTCTTCTTCCGCGTCTTCCTTATCCTTCTTCGCCTTGTTTTGCGCGGACTCCCACTCTACGCGCTTCAACACGCGCTCCAACACCACACTCTTGTCGCTACCTTTCTCCAGAGATTCGAGCAGAGCCGTGTCTGGGGCTAAAATTTTCTCGTATGCGTCCGCAAGGGCGGTGAAAAACGTAAACATGGAGTGATGAGGCTTGAGAAAGTTGAACTGCGGGTTGGCGTGTTCCTTCCCAGCCAACGCGGTGACGAACTTCTTCCCATTTCTCGCTGCAAACTGTGCGGTAGTCTTAATCACGTCGAGATCTACCGACGAGATGCCCGCTGGAATAGGGATAGTGAATTCATCGCTCTTAGGTGGTTCCAAAACCACGGGCTTGGCGGTACCCGTGCTCGGTTTCACCAGGACTTGCTCAGCCACCGGCGCGGCGGCTCGCGTCTCCGTCTCCGTCTTCGCCGTTCCGTTCGCCTGCGCCTTCGCCTCGTCCACTTGCTGTCGGTAGTACGCGTGATAGGGGTCTCCCTCGGTCAAGAAGTTGAACTTGACGTTATTCTTCTCCGACGCCAAGATCCTCTGCTCAAACTCCGGTCCATTCTTCCCCACGAATTGCGCCGTCTTGTCCACGATCACTCGCACGTCCGGCGGCGGTATAATCACCCCCACCGTCTGCGTGTGCGTCTCCAGCGACACCGCGCGCGCGTTATCCACCTTCACGCTCCTCTCTCCAATCCCAGTGTCCACGGTAGACTTCGCGAGCTCCATCTTCACCGCGCCAATCGCCTCGCGATGTGCCGGCTCGCCCGCCCGCCCGCGCGCTCGGTCGCGCCCGACCGCGGCGGGCGTCGGCGAAACGAGGGCCGAAATCAGGGCGTCCGATCGAGGCTAGGGTTCAAACGACCGATCGGGACTCAAGAACGAGGGACTCTTTGAAAGCGAAAGCGCGCGCGAAAAAATCGAACGCGACGCGCGACGACGCCGCGCGCGCGGTCGGTGCGCGCAGTGCTCGGCGCGCGACGAGATTCGCGCGTCGTGGCGCGCGGGCGCGGCCGGTGCGATGGACGCCCAAACGCTGAAATCGCGCGGAAATGAACTTTACCAGCGCGGCAAGTTCGGTGCCGCCATCGAGGCGTACACGGAAGCCATCACGTGCGACCCGCGGTGGACGGTGCTGTACATCAATCGCGCGCTGTGCCATCGGAAGAAGAAGGATTGGGCGAGCGTGAAAAGGGACTGCGAGACGGCGCTACACTTCGAACGGAACAGCGTGAAGGCGCTGTATATGCTTGGCTTAGCGTTGATCGCGGAAAAAAAGTTCACGGACGCGGCTAAGTCGCTACAACGCGCGCTGGAGGAGGCGCGAGAGAGCGGGGACATGATTCAAGACGACGTGTGGCGAGAACTCGCGAGGGCGAAATATTTAGAGTGGGAGCTGTTAGCGAGCGATCGAGATCGAAGATACTCGCACTTAGAAAATAGTGTGCGAAATTTCAGCTCGCAGCTCGATGCAGAGGACGTGAGTACGATGGGGGAAGTGATTGCTTGCGCCCGCGCGCCGGATGACCGCTCGTGCGAACCGCCGGACGCGTTCTGTTGCAAATTAACCTTTGAGGTATTTCGCGATCCGGTCATCGCGCCGAGTGGTCATAGCTACGAACGATTGGCGATTTTACAGCATTTGAAAATCTCTCAGTTCGACCCAATCACGAGAGAGCCGTTGCGGCCTGAGGAGCTAATCTCAAACGTCAATTTGAGAAACGCGAGCCACGCTTGGCTGTCCACGCACGCTTGGGCATTCGGAGACATCGTCCGACCGAATGCACCTTTAGAATAGCCCGTAATATAACTGTTAGCATCAATTATTGAATTCAGCGTCACAAAGCGCCACGATTGCGCGGTAGCTCGCCGAGGCGCAGCAGCCCCGCTGGCTTGCCGCATTGCCAGACGCAGTGGGTCTCGTCGCCGTCCACCGTTCGTGCGCTGTGATCGCGTTCGAGTGGTTCACGACACCATGCCTGGTATTCTCCATGGTCGTTCGATTCCCGTCATCGCCGCTCTTTGGACGTTCACGCTCGTTCTCCTCGTTCGTGGGACTCGAACTGAAGGATCTGGGTTCATCGATTGGGCGCGGTTGTGGGTGCTGTTCACGCGCATTAACCCGTACTTCTTCTCTGCCATGGGCATCGCCGCCGCGGTCGGACTAAGCGTGGCCGGTGCGGCGTGGGGGATCTTCATTACGGGCAGCAGCTTGCTCGGCGCCGCGGTGCACACGCCGCGCATCACGAGCAAAAACTTGATCAGTGTCATTTTTTGTGAAGCAGTCGCAATTTACGGCGTAATCATCGCCATCATTCTCAGCACAAAGCTCGAGTACGTTCCCAGCGATCCCGACACTGGGGCGTTTCACAGAACGACAATGATGGCTGGGTACGCCGTATTCGCGAGTGGGTTGACGTGCGGTTTGGCGAATTTGGTGTGCGGTATATGCGTCGGTGTAGTCGGTAGCTCATGCGCGCTCGCAGACGCGGCAAACCCCACGTTATTCGTGAAAATTTTAGTGATTGAAATTTTCGGTAGTGCGCTCGGGTTGTTCGGCGTCATCGTGGCCATTATTCTTAGTTCCAACGCCGTGTTTGAAAAGGTTTGACGCGACTGTATCAATTGTAGCCGTTCTAGCGCATAGCATTGTTCAACTAAAACGATTGAGTGATATTCAATGACTTATTGCTATGCTAATCTCCTTTTGAGAACGTGGCTTTGATGAGACTTTTCTTCCGCCTACTGTCCAGAGCGAAAGCGGCGATCAAGTCGCTCCGTCGCAAACGAGCGCGAGCAATTCTTCCATCTTTGTACACGTGAGGAACGCGCACCGCTTCCTTGCCCTTTTCGAACAGAATCAAAGTAGGCAACTGCTTGCTCGTCCCAGCAACGTTAATGCCGTATTCTTCCCCAGTCTTAGGCCATCTCATGAGATCAAATTTGGCAAACTTGAGGTCAGCGGTGGTGTACTTGCAGCTCAGGTCTGCAAACGTAGGTTCCAAGCTCACGCAAGGCGGTGACCAAGATGCGTAGAACTCCACCAGCCAAGCGACGTTCTTGTCTGTATCATCAGGCTCGAGCACTAGTCGCTTGAGTGTCGCAGGATTTAACCATTCGATGCGACTTGGTCCCTTGTACTCGGGCCGTCGCACGTACAGAAACAGCATTGCATACGCCACGCAATACCAGCTGAAGATACGCTGATCCATCATCCAAGACAGTAGTAAGATGCCAGATTTGGTGAACATGAACATGTCCGACACAAAGGAGTCGATGTTGACCTTACGAATGAATTTTGCCAGAGCCATAGCGCCCAAAGTCGTCAAGGTTTGCTTTTCCCAGCCGTCGAGCATCGTCACCGCGCTCGCGTACTCGTGACGGGCCCATAACGAGAACAGAGGGTAGGTGAGGATGACGGCAGTGTTCAAGATGTAGTAAGCGCTGATGAAACGCGACATTGGACGACGACGAAGGGGCGCAACGCGAAGTGAACCACAATCTCACTTTTCGAGGCTGAAAAAGTGTCACCTCCTTGCAAAGATTTTGCGCATTCGCTCATGTCGAAGGGAAACGGCTGAACGTATGTGCCACTGTGACGGAAAAATTCATTGCTCTAATTTCTAATCGCGTGTTGTTACAAATTGCGGTGTGTCGTGCGCCTCATGTCATGCCCCAGTCTTCGTCGTCGTCACTATCGTCGTTTGAACCAGTCTCGCCGAGACTTGCGACGGCACTTTCTTCAGTTTCTTTATTCTCAGCGGCGTAGGGCTGCTTAAGTTTTGTCCACTCGTCTTTTGCAAGACTCGAGTCGGAATCAAATCCCTCTTCATCCGTTGCGAGGGATGAAATTCGCTGGTGCGAAACCGCAGTGACGGCCGCGCTTGACGGTTGCAGGTTTTCTTGTGGTGAATCGTCTGGTAAATCGGGGAGAGCCTGCTTCTCGAATTCTATTTCTAGTTCATACAATTTGAAGAAGTACCGACGCCAGAACGTGTCCTCGTCTACAATTGTAGGCACGATTCGCGCAAAAAGTTCCTTCATAAAGTTGTTCGCATTCAAAGTCGTCAATATATCCTGACCATGCCCTGCCATCGTAAAACTTTCGCTGAAATGCTCAAACAGTTTCACATTTTTTGGATCATCGCAATACGTTCCCGAATCTCGCTGAATTGCTTGCACACGAATTGCAAACTCGTCTCGCCCGCGTTTCGGTGTCTTGCCCGAGTCTTTCACTGCAAACGCATCTCTAGTCTCTTTGATCACTTCTTTCGTCTCTTTGATGGCGTCTCGAGTCGTCTCTTTGACTTGATTGATTAGCTTGCCTGCTCCTACAAACATTTTTTGTCCCAAAAGCTCAATCTTTTCCCCAACTTGCTCAAATTTTTCCTGCACTTCGAGCGCGATGTCCTCGTCGCCCACATCCTCGTCGCCGGCGCCGGGAATCATCACATCTTCTCCAGTATACACGACTCTACCGTTCGATGATGTAGCGGTCGTATCCGCATCAATGTCGCTGACCTCATCCTCGTCCACGTCGTCGTCCCCGAACGTCGCAAAGTCCTCCCGCACTTGTTCCTTGATATCCTTCAGTCCCTCGGACAGCTCCTTACCGACGCCCTTGGACACGTCTTTTAACTTTGCCAGCGTCGAACGACCGAAAGTAAACGCAGTGTTCATCAACTCGTCGAGTTCGTCCGCATCGTCGCCCTCGTGAGCGTCGTCAGGTCCAGAGATTTCTCCAGCGTCGGAGGCACCACCGCCTTGCCGCGTGCCGCGCGCGACGTCGTCCGAATCACCGTCGGAATCCGAATCCGAACCCACCAACGCGTCCCCGACAACGTCTCCGACGCGACGAAGGAAATCCATCACCACCGGTGGACAGCGCGCGCGCGAGTGACGGATACGTCGATTTCGAGGAGACATATGTGAGTCGCGGAGTCGCGGAGTCGAGGAGACAGTGTCGCACGAAGCGGCGCGAAGCGAGCACTAATGTAATACGACAATAATAACTAATAGAATCACACTAATTCTACAACATCAACCGCGGAAGCCAAACGATGAAAGCCCTTGTAAGATGCCGAGTGCTTCGCGCTCCGTCGCGAGAAAGACGCGGTCGACCGCGAGCTCGCCCTTTGCCACGCGATCATTCGCCCATTCGCGAAGCTCCGACTCAGCATTTCCTACTATGATACATCTCGTCTGCCCCGATAACATTAAGATATCGTTCCCGCTGTCCCCACAGGCCACGGTATCTAGAAGTTCAAAGCCTAACTGTTTTCGCACGTATTCCAAGCTTTCTAATTTCCCCGCCCCCGCGCTCACGCAGTCCACGAACTTCCAACCGCCCGAACCGCTGATGATGATCTTATATTCTAATCCGTTCGACTCGCACGCGCTTCGTATGGTATCCTCCACTACATTCACGAGCTCATCCTTCACTCCCACCGTGACTTTGTGTCTGTTCTGTTCATCTGCAGGTCGAAAGTGCGCATTGTCATCGCCGCACGCATCGATCGCTCCTCGTGCCGCCGCCGTAACGACATCACAGCACCAGTTGACGTCTAGTGCCGCCGTCCACTCGGCGTCTTCGACCCATGGGCGCGAAACGTCGCCGCTCGGTTGAAACACTTTTGTGCCTACTGCGCAGATGAGGCCATCCGGCTCAACCATGACTTGCGATTTCGTCTCGATAAGCTTGGTGAACGACTCAAGCGATCGTCCGGTGGAGTACACGAGCTTAGACCCAGGAGGTTTTGCGCTCGATTCCCAAAATTCTCGGAACGAGCGCGTGTATTCGTCGTTCCCAACCATGGTGCCATCGAGATCGGAGACAATCAAAACGGGTGTTTGAGCCGATTTATCGACCGACGTCGACGCTGCGGCGGCACGCACGCCGCGAGATCGACAGACAACAATATTTGACGCGTGATTGGCGCGCGCTAGGCGCGTGGGAGCGATCGAAGCTGCGCCGAGTCGCATGTCGAGTTATGTGGATACCGTAGACCCGTACGTTTCGGTGTCAACTTTTCGTCAAAAAATTCTACAGCATCGTTCTATATGAGGATATCTATCGGGCGCAAGTCATAAACACATCATTCTCTCACGCCGTCTTCGCCGCCGCGCGCTTCGCCTTGATGTCAGCCACCGCGGATCGAATCGCATCCTCGGCGAGCATCGAACAGTGCAACTTCACCGGCGGCAAGTTCAAATGTTTCGCTATGTCCTGATTCTTGATCGTCACCGCCTCATCTACGTGCGTGCCTTTGATCCATTCCGTCGCCACCGAGCTCGACGCGATCGCACTTCCGCATCCGAACGTCTTGAAGCACGAGTCCACGATGTTGCCCTCGTCGTCCACCTTAATCTGCAGCTTCATCACGTCCCCGCACGCGGGAGCCCCGACGACGCCCGTGCCGACGTTCAGATCGCTCTTATCGAACGAACCAACATTTCTTGGGTTTTCGTAATGATCCACCACCTGCGATGCGCGCGTCGCACGCCTCGGTTAGTCTCATTCTTGGCTTTCTCTTCGAGTCGCGTCGACGACGACGATTCCACCGCGCGCTTCCGTCGCGCGCACCTTTTTGTCGTAGGCGCGTTCGAAAACTCGAGAGCACGCGACGGATTTCGCGCTCGTCGTCCCTCGGCGCGCCGTTCGTTCGATCGCACGTCGTAACATATCGCGTTGTCGCGCGCGAAGTGACGTCGGGGGCCTGCGACCACGGCGCTGGGGGGGGCGATCGGGGCGACACGAGGCGGCGCTCGAGCTCGTCAGCGCGGGTCTGAAACGCGTGCGTGAGCGAAATTTGCAGAAGTGTGGTGGGCTAATAATATTTTGACTAAACGTTTTCTAGGTCTCCAAGAACTCTACGGCTCGACTGGCTCGTTTGCCTGTTGACGAGCCTGTCGACGAGCGTGCGCGTGGAGTCAGCCGTGGAGGTTCCCATGGAGGTGATGGACTGCGACGCCTCGGTACTGCCCGCGGCTAAATCAGAAAGCACCGCGGCGACTTTATCCGGGAAGTGATCGGCGAAGAATCCGTACTGAATCATCATCCCACGGTCCATGAGTTCGTGGGCTTCCACGAGGCGCGGGGCGTATGAACCATTGGGAAGCCGGAGCAAGTGAATGAGTTGTCCCGGAGGATGCAACGGCGCCGCCATCATGGGTGTCGAGTCGACTTGCGCCCGTGAGAACGTTCTGAAATCCTCGCGAAGCGCTGTAGACTCACTCGCCGCACTTTCTGGGTCAAGAACGTCAGAAATTTGCAACTTGGTGCCGTTGAACGTCATTCGCATCATCAAAGAAAACTTGTTCAGCTTTGCGTTGGTCAGCGAGTCCATCATGTCGCTACGGAGCTTCAACAACACTGGTCCCGATAGTCGACAGAATAAATCACAGTGATGCACCGTGCTATACGTCCAAGCCTTAGTGATATTGCTTAACTTTGGACTCAACACGCCTCCAGGAGGTTCGATGCACCACACTTTCAAGTTGGGAAACTTTTTGCGAAGATGCAAGGACAACGCAGCGGCGACGCCCGCGCCCAAGGAGTGCCCAGTTAAGACCAAGTCCCAGTCGCGACAATCGACGGCGCTGCTCGGAAGCGGCGCACTCTCTGCGGACGGCTGCTCTCCTAAAATTGTCTGTTCTAAAATTCGATTCGCGTTCAAGTCCGAGAGAATAAAATTGGTCGCTCGAAAAACGCCCGAGTGCACGTGAAGATCAGAACCTTGAAGTCCTGGCTCATGTATGGCATCGGCGTTTAACATGCACGGCTTATACATGCTATCCGTGACACAGTCTGCGATGCTCAATGTACCCCGTACCGAGAGCACCACCGCCTTGCGACGAACGTCTCGAGCAATAAAATATGGCGGTTCACCAATGCCGTTCGCCATCGACACGTAAAACAAATCATCCGACGCAATCCCCGCGCACTTTTTCAACGCTTCACGGTTCAAATCGTGCGGATCGCGATGGTCCTGCGATTTCCTCAAGCATTTTCGACAACCGCAACAACTCATGCATGCCTCGGACGAACACGCCATTCCGATGCCGGAACGCGGATCCGCCCAAGCGAACAGCGCCCATCCGTACGCTGCGAGCGCCCATCGAGAATAATGTGCTGCATCCTCGTACATCGCGTTGAGAGACTTGTACGGCGCGAGCGCGTCCGAATCTGTTGCGAGCGGCTTACCCAACGGCTCGTTCTCGATCATGTGTCTATGCTGAATCGCGAGCAAGCCCATGCCTGCGGCGATGTCGCTCGGAACCACATCTGCGCCCTGAAAAACCTCCGCGAAACAATTTGCTACGTGACCTAACGTCCCTTGCTCCGCTAACTGCCTGTCCACTTCGGGATCCTCCGTTCTCTCTCGACGTCTGATGCACAAAACCGTCGCGATGATGTTGAAAATCTTGTACCACTTTTGATCGCTCGGTAAGTGTCCAAACATGCTAAACATCAGCATAATTCCACAGAAATGCACGCCGATGACGATGAAATTCCCAATGATGATGCTCAACACCATTCCCCGCACGCGTGCGCGATCCATGCACGCCGATAACTCCGCATCCACAACAGTACCCAAAATTGTAAACGCAATGTCCACGGACAACAGGAACAAGTGCGCGTACAAGAAGTATGGCACCAAACGTCTCTTCTCCGGTTCTAAGATTCTCCCTCGCAGGGAGAGATGAAGCAGGATCGCCTCTACGCACAGCGCGACGAAATAACACGAGAACGTCGCGTAAAACCATGCCATCGCGTGTTCCCCGCCCGCGCAGTTTTGTCGCAACGTCCTGTGCGCGCGCTCGTACACCACCAATATGATCACGCACCACAGCGTGTGCACCGTCATCAATCCCGCCATGGGCAGCGGCAAATCATCGCTCGACAACAGCCAGTGGCGTCCGAACAAGCGAATGGCCGGCATACCGCGCGCGCGCGATCTTCCCGCGTCGCTCCCGCGCAGGCGTCTCTCGGACCGTGTGATTCGCGCGTCGCTCGCGCCTCTCGCCTCTCGCCTCGCGCGCGCGTCTCGGCGCCTCGCGCGGCGCGACGAACGCCCGCGCCTTCGTTCGCGCGCCGCGCTCGATCGCCGCGCTCGATCGCCGCGTTCGATCGACGACGCGCGCGTCGATTTGCCGCGCAACACCATTGTGTTTTGGGTGGTCCAGAGCAAAAAGAGCAGGTCCAGAGCAAAAAGAGCGAAATTCGACCGACCGGCGTGTCGGGAAAGACGACGGCGCGCGGCAGAAGACGCCGCAGCCATGGTCGCGCGCGGTGCGACGGTGTGCGTGGGAGCGCGGTGTGGACACGCCTCTTGGCGCGCGCGCGAGAGACGAACGACGAGGTGCGCGCGACTACGACACGAAACGACGAGACGACGACGCGCGTGCTGAATTTGAAATTTCAATCGGCGCGCGAGGCTGCGCGACGATGACGCGTTCGGGTTCGCGATCGAGCGGTCGTGGGACGAGACAGGGCGCGAAAGACTGACGCAGATGCGGTGCCGTGCGGTGATGCCGACCTTAGGCGTGTCGATCGTGGTGGGTGGCTCGACGGCGACGCGAGACTATCGACGCGAGGCGGACGCGTCGACGCTTCGGTGGCGGAGGGCGAGACGACGTGGCGAGGGGATTCGGGAAGTGATGCGGACGATGGAACGAGCGTGCAGGATGGTAGGGAATGGTACACGTTTAAGCACGGAGAGAACGTGCGGTGGTTGGTGGAACAGAGTGGGTTAGACTGGGCCACTCTGGAGCAACTGAATCCAGACATGGATTTGACGACGACGTTTCCGGGAGATAGAATTGTTATCCGTGGACCACCGAGTTTAAAGCCGAACGATCGTGTGGTTGCAGCAGTGGTGGCACAACCGACGTCTTCCGTCGTGGTGACGCCAAGATTATCGACGTGGAGCTCACCCGTCGCATTAGCGGGTGTGCTCATCGTGGGTATCGTCACCGGCGCAGCTTTCGCGGGGAAAAGGCGGCTATCCACGGTCATCATGGCGCTCACGGGGAACGCGGACTCACAACTCGAGGCAAAAGACAACGAAATTGACGCTCTCAGAGCCCACCTGGATGTCGCGGAACGTGATCTCACGGACATGCGAGAGAAGTGGCTGAGGAACGAACAGTCGCTGGAAAACTTGCAACAGCTCCTGGAAAGTGCGTCGCGAGCCGACGCATCTTTGAGAGACCAAATCAGCGTGCTGAAAGAGTCACTAGACTCAAGAAATAACGATGTCAAACGTCTCGAAAGCTCGAACGCTGAAGCCAATGAGCTTGCGGAGCAGTACAAAACCAAGCTTAAGAACGCTCAAGGTGAAGTTGACGCGCTGCGGGAAACTGAGAGAAACAGTGCGTCTCAACTTGCCCAAGTCACGCAGATGACAACGCAGTACGAAGGCGATATTTTGAGTTATAAAAGTAAATTATTGGACATCGAGGCGGAGCTGATGGCTCTCAGAGAGCTCAACGACGGTTATTCTGATGAAGCAAATACCTCAAAAGAAAAGTACAAAGAGACACTGAGCGAAATTGCCAAAGTGACAGAGTTGAATGACAAGCTCGAGGCAGAGCTTTCAAAAACGAACGAACAGGTGATAAATCATCTAAACCAGCTAGCCATTCATAAGCACGACATGGAAAAGCTGGAATTAGAACTCGCGGCTTCTCGCAACGATCTGTCAGAGTTGACGGTTGATTTTGAAAGCGCGAATACAAAATTGAGTTCACTTACGTCTGAACTGGAAGATAGCCGATCAGAGGCACTCGCATACTCGAATGAGCTTCAAACTGTGAAAACCGACCTCGAGATTTCGATGGACGAACTCGAAACACTCAGAAAAAGTCTTAAAGCTTCGCAAGATCACGTTTCAGAATATGAGATCAATCTCTCGGGTTACAAAACAAAGCTCGAAATGGTTCAATCGTCGCTTGAGATATCTCGTAATGAAGCCACAAGCTATCATGATGATCTTACTTTAAATAAACGTGAACTTGAGGAGGTGCGCGATGGACTTGAGCAGATAACGAGCGAGCTACGAGCTTCAAAGACTGAAAATTCCAGCTTATCTGATGAACTCGACTGCTTAAAAAGCGAGCTTGAAATGCTTCAATCACAACTTGCTACTGCGAATGACGAGTCCTCAACACTCTCGATCGATCTTGCAGGGATTAAAAGTAAGCTCGAAATGGCTGAAAAAGCTCTGGAAGAGTCTCGCAATCAGGCATCTGGGTATAAGGGCGAGCTGGAAGTAGCACGTAATGAGGCTGTACAATTGTCTAGCGAGCTCATGGGCTTGAAAGTTAAGGTAGACGAGTTGGAGGTAGCGCTCAATGAAACCAGCGGAGAGTCGTCGACTCTTTCCATCGACCTCGCTGGTTTCAAGAGCAAGCTAGCAATGGTCGAGGAAGCTCTCGAGCAAGCGCGCACGCAGTCCTCTGAGTATGAAGGCGAGCTCGCTCGCGCTCGCGAGGCGCTCGAGAATGAGGCAAACGAGAAGAGATCCATGGAAGAGAAGTTTTCGAAGACGTGCGAGGAGCTATCTCAGCAGGGCATGCAAGCGTCGCAGGAAGTTGATCGCCTGCAAGGTGAGTTGCAGGCGGCGCAAGCGGCGCTCGATAGCGCGTCGGGCGAGTCGTCGACTCTTTCCATCGACCTCGCTGGTTTCAAGAGCAAGCTAGCAATGGTCGAGGAAGCTCTCGAGCAAGCGCGCACGCAGTCCTCTGAGTATGAAGGCGAGCTCGCTCGCGCTCGCGAGGCGCTCGAGAATGAGGCAAACGAGAAGAGATCCATGGAAGAGAAGTTTTCGAAGATGTGCGAGGAGCTATCTCAGCAGGGCATGCAAGCGTCGCAGGAAGTTGATCGCCTGCAAGGTGAGTTGCAGGCGGCGCAAGTGGCGCTCGATAGCGCGGTGCGGGATTCAACGGAGATTCGCATTTCTGCTGATGGCTACAAGATGGATCTTGAAGCAGCGCAATGCGAGCTTGATGCGTTACGATCGCAAAGCGGTGACACGTCATCAGACCTTACAGAATATAAGAACAAGGTTGAATCATTGCAGTCCGAGCTTTTGTCTGCCCGTGAGGACTCTATGAAAACAGCAGAGGCTTTATCGCGAGAACAAATCAAATTTCAAGGCATGGAGGAAAAGTTGGCAAATATTGTAGCATCGAGCGGGGCAGACAACGTTGAGATTGAAACTTATAAATCACGGCTTGCGAGCAGTGAATTAGAACTCGAAACTCTCAGGGTGAAAGCAGCGGTAAATGCTGAAGAAGCAGAAAAGTATCAAGTAAATCTCATCGACGCCCGTGAGGAAGTTGCAAGATTAGCCGATGAAATTGGCGAGTGGAAGAGCAAAGCAGATTCTCTCGAACACCAACTCGGTCAAGTTCAGATGGAGCACCCCGACAAAGATGAAGATGCAGAAAAAAATCGTCGGCTTGAGGACGAGTTAGAACTCTTAAAAGAAAAAGTCTCAGCGTCATCGGCTGAAATAGAGTCATACATGGGTAAGTTGGAGCACGCGGAATCTGAACTTTCAGTGATGCGAGCTGAGATTGAAGGAGGAAAACACGAAAGATCCGAACAAAACCAGGAAGTGATCGCGCGCATGCAAATTGAAGTTAGTGCAGCAAATGAGCGAGCTGATCGCTATAAGCAGCGTTTGCTTGAGCTCGAGGAAAATATGCAGCTCAAGTTAGAATCCCTTGAGTCGATTGCTGAATTTTCTGAAACAGAGGAAGTGCGATTGCTGCAGGAACAAATTTCGAGGCTTGAGTCAGAAAACGCCGAGGCGAACTCAATGCTGAAAAACATGGAACAGGATATAGCGAAAATGCGTGTCTCTTCTATCGAGCCTTCTCAGTCTCCAATGTGGCTGATCGAGGAAGAGCGGCGTGACATGGAATTATCTATGCTTGAAGCGAGACAAGCAGCACAGCTCTCATTGGCACAAGTGTCGCAGGCGGTAACCAAAATGAGACAACAAGCGCGAGGCGAGCTGGTTTCGCATGCCATCTCTTGCGAGTTCAAAGTACGCAAAGATGTTGGCGAACATCAATTCCTTTGTTTGGTAGGAAGTTGGCACGAGTGGGATGTACAGACAGCTGATTACATGCAGCGCGGCGCTGATGGTACCTGGCAAGTTGCCATCACGCTCTTTGCAGATGAGGCGTACGAATATAAATACTGTGTTTGCGAGGTAAATGAGCACGGTCAGCGTGTTCCAGTAGAGTGGCAAGTAGGCCACAATCACGGCTTTGCCTTCGATTCAAATCTAATCGTCAATCAGAACATGAAGGCCAAGGCGCAGATCCGAGATAAATTTCTCGCGGATCCAGCGCATACCCCAATAATCTTATTTGGGCCAAATGGTGAAAAGTTTGAGACGGGTAGTACGGCGCTGCTCCACAACTTCTCGAATCACATCGCTGAAAGTGGATTTGAGAATTTGCGAACGAGTCTTGAGCGTTTAAACGCCATCCTCGCGAAGTCACAGCGTAAAAATCTTGAGGCGTAGATCAGTAGCAAAATGTTGGGGCGAGATTCCTTCAGGCATAGATTCCTTCAGGCTTAGACACGAAGTAGTTCTTCCTTAACAAATTCAATTTCAAAACAAACTATAAATTTTATTTACTGAGCGGCTTTGTGCACACGTCGTTTCGGACTGCTCGCTTCTAGGGCGAGTTGAGCCTTTTTAGATTCCTTGTATCGACTTCCTCCTAAGCCGGCCAATTCGGGGGTGAGCGCAACCTGAACCAAAGCGGTGCTACCTGGGATTCCTTTCAATCTAAACGTCCCCAAACGATCGATCAAGATATCTGGTAAGCCCTCGCTGTCACTCTGCAAGGCACGATCTAATTCAACCTCGACGCAGGTAACCTGAGCGCCAACTGCCACCGACATGACTCTTGCCGCTCTGTTGGCGCTTTCACCATAATAGTCCGCTAACCCTTCGCCTGGAATACGTATGCGTTTCAATGGACCACTGTGCATACCCATGCGAACAGGTATCCCACGGATTGCAGATGATTCGAGATACGATGACAGCTCATCAGGCCACTCGGCTCGCTGCAATTCTGCTTGAGCCTCCAACGCAAAGAGTAAGCATCGCTTATAGCTGCTGAAGACGTACATGTTTTCTCCATTTCGTTCGTAACCTCGACAATCGTAGCCACCGCAGTGAGGCCGCATCAATACCTTACGTAGAGTTTCAAACATAACGCTCAATCCTTCCTCGACCACTTTGATTCCAATGGCTTTCTGCAACTCTGCGA